>MDTD01070979.1_pt1 | contig 57370 bp, 69 predicted proteins | sample 811221 | NCBI WGS metagenome assembly MDTD01 (sample SAMN05326646, study PRJNA326480) | marine metagenome | isolation source: seawater | place: Pacific Ocean: South West | collected 2011 | reverse complement strand
TGCTTCAGGTCCACCACGATCAAAACCAACAACGGAACGATATGGTGCGATCTCTGTTATGCGCTGTACATATTCAGCCACCCTGTCCGGCAGGGCGTGTGCAGTAATATTCTCTGATGTACTCGGTATACGCGCCTTCCAACCACCCTTGACAGATTCAAGGAGAATTGAACCATTTGCGCCTTGGACATGAATTGAACGCACATCATCGCCAGGACTCGACAACCAGGAAGAATTGTCAAAATCCCTTTTTTCTATTGTATTGAACCAATACCCCACACCGGCGACAACCGCCAGGATGACTATACTGACCACAAACGAAATCCGTTTCAAATCATCCCTCCGACGGAAAAGCAGAAACTCTTTGGCCTATTAGCCAAGTGACGTTGAGGAAGCTTGATAAAATGCCTCAAAGAGCGCTTGCAAGTCAAGCGGGAATAATCTATCTGGCTCCACTGGCGGGTATCACAGACGACAAGCACCATCGGGGAGGAAGAAAACTAATGGCATCTTGGGGCAAACTTACCTTTGCGCAGAAGAAGTGTGTTTCGGCAACCGGCAAACTCATGCAACAAACCGAAATGGTTAATCATGGGGCGAGAATTGGCGTAGCCGCGTCCGGAGGTGTCGACAGCTTTCTCATGCTCAAGGTCTTAACTATTCGTAAAGCCATAATGCCGTTCCCGGTAGAGTTGATGGCGCTGCACATCAATGCAGGCTTTGACAACGAATCACATGCTCCATTGGTGGATTGGTGCGCTGACCACGGTGTATCGCTCCACGTAGAGCTTACGGATTATGGCCCCCGTGCTCACTCTGAAGAGAATCGCAAGAACTCCCCCTGCTTTTACTGCAGCATGCTTCGAAGGAAGCGACTGTTCGAACTATGCAGAGACTATGGCCTTACCCACTTGGCCTTCGGTCACAATGCCGACGACAATGTTGTCACGTTCTTCATGAATATCCTGCAAAATGGACGGGCCGACGGCATGTCGGCAAGTGAATCGTTCTTTGGCGGCAACCTGCAGGTCATTCGCCCCACCATGCTTCTGGATAAAAAAACGGTAATCAAAGCTGCCAATCAGTGGGAACTTCCCGTCTGGGAAAACACCTGCCCTTCCAATGGCGTTACAAAACGCGACGAAGTACATGACTGGCTCCGGTCAGCGTGGAAAAACGACAAGCGAATAAAGAACAATATCTTCAATGCCATAACGCGACAACAGGTTGACTTGACACGTGAAAAACCCTAGATTAGGTTTGTTTCAGCCTTGCTCCTGGCTGGCCACAACTCTATAACCAACTGCAAAGGCTATGCTTTTCAGAAAATACCAAATAGTTGTCTTCAAAGACAAACAGGGTACTTGTAAGAAATTTCAAGTGCGTGGATGGTTTATTGCCTCCTTATTCCTCCTCATGATTGGGCTTACCGCAGGCAATGTTTTGCTGTGGGAGAAGTACTCCAACCATGCAAGACTGGAGAAAGGACTCACTCTGGCCGAAAAGACTGTACAAGAACAAAAGACACAACTTCTCAGCCTGTCACAAAAAATATCTTCCCTCCAAAGCAACCTGGACAGAATCAGAGACTTTGATTCCAAGTTGCGTGTCATGATCAACTTGGATCAGGACGGCAGCCAGGCCACCGCTCCTCAGGGCGGCCCAGCCAATGAAAACTTTTCCAAAGGATATCTGCCTCTGTACAGACAAGAACTGCTTGCCCGAAAGATGCATGAATTCCTTCGTCAACTAAATGTTGAAGCTCGACTGGAAGAAGTAAAGCAACAAGAAATCATGCACACCTTGAGGAGCAACCAGAACATCCTTGAGGCGACTCCTTCCATCTGGCCAACATCCGGCTGGGTTACTTCCGGCTTTGCATGGAGAACCTCACCTTTCACCGGCAAACGTGAGTTCCACAAAGGCATAGACATTTCCGCCCCACGCGGAACACCCGTCTATGCTCCAGCCCGGGGTAGCGTCAGCTTCACCGGGCGGGATGGTGCTTACGGCTTGAGTATCCGACTCAAGCACAACACAAGCCTCACAACCCGTTTTGCTCACCTGCATAGAATTGCCGTAAAATCCGGAAAAACAGTGACTCGTGGCGAGCTCATTGGCTACGTCGGCAATACAGGACGAAGCACTGGACCTCACCTGCACTATGAAGTCCGACTTAACGGCGTTCCGGTGAACCCCAAACGATACATACTGAACTAACCTGTTTATACATGTTCAATACAGTAACCCTCTTGGATTACATTCTTCCAAGAGGGTTATTTATTTGACGAGAGATTATTTCCTGTTACGCTTCGACCAACCGAAACGGTAAGAGTACCAGGCTCTGGTTCAGCTTTTGCAGAGATCGACACTATGGACATATTTGGATTTAGCCCCGGGGATATGCTCAGCTACATGCTGACCCTATTCAGAATTAGCATCGTGCTTTTTCTGATGCCTTTTTTTGGCGGGAAATCCATACCCAAAACAGCCAAGGCAGCACTCGTACTTGTACTGTCTGCAGCACTCTGGCCACAATTGTCTTTTCCAGGAGAGATGTTCCCGTCCACAGGGCTTGGTATCCTGCTCATGGTACTTGGAGAATTCATCCTAGGCTTGATACTTGGCATGCTGGTTCACTTTCTTTTCTCTGCTGTTCAATTCGGTGGCCAGATAATCGGTTTCCAAATGGGATTTGCCATGGTCAACGTTGTTGATCCAATTACAGGCGTATCCAATGCGATCACCGCTCATTTTCTGTATATGTGCACCATGCTCACCTTCCTGGTGCTCAACGGCCATCTGGCATTGTTGAATGCCCTGAGTCTCAGCTTTGAGTACATTCCCCCAGGTGGCCTATTGCTTACGCCTGCTGTCTCAAACAGCGTTCTGGAATTCTCAAACCTCATGTTTGTTCTTGCCATTAAGATCGCAGCTCCCATTATGGCCGCCTTATTTCTGGTTGACCTTTCGCTGGCCTTAATATCAAGAGCAGCTCCTCAAATGCATGTATTGGTACTTGGATTTCCTATCAAAATTTCTGTCGGATTCTTTTTTCTCGCGTTCATTTTCACCACCATGTCCATTTATGTAACGGACTTTCTCAGGGAGATTGAACTCATTTTCCGCACAATCATGAAAGCCGGATCACCTGGAGACTTCTAGGAACTAGCCATGGCACAAAAAGATCCGAGTAAAACAGAAAAAGCCACTGACAAAAGGCGAAACAAACAGCGCAAGGAAGGCAGTGTTCCCAAAAGTCAGGAGCTTTCAAAAACGCTCATCCTACTGGCAGGAATATTGGCATTACGCTTTCTAATTGGCTTTTATTACGAGCAATTTACTGAAATCTATGAGTGGACATTCCGAGAAGCCATTTCTTTGGATGTCAACAAACAGGTTGCCTACACCCTCTTTACGTGGGGCCTGCAAAAGATTTCCATAATGACACTTCCGTTCCTGTTGGTTCTCTTTGTTGTCTCTTTTACCACAATGCGTATGCAGGTCGGTAAACTTTGGACCCTGAAGCCTCTGAAACCTAAGTTTAGCAAACTCTTCAATGTTATCGGAGGCCTCAAACGCCTGTTCCTCAGCCCGAAAACATTGGTCAATCTAGGAAAAAGCCTCGGGCAGGCGATTGCCGTTGGCATCGCGCCATACATAGTAATCAAACAGGAGCTTCCGAACCTCCTTCCGCTGTTTTATGCAAATGCTCACGGCATAGCCACCTACCTGTTGGCTGTTGGCTATAAAATGGCCTACTACGCCCTCATTCCCATGATGATTATCGCATTGTTAGACTTGTGGTACACGCGCTGGGATTACGAGGAAGAGTTGAAAATGACCAAAGATGAGATCAAGGACGAGCGCAAACAGGCTGAAGGTAACCCCGAAATAAAGCAACGCCAAAAGCAGAAAATGATGGAGATGATGACAAGCAGGATGTTCCAGGACATCCCCAAGGCCGACGTTGTTATCACCAACCCCACTCACTTTGCAGTTGCCTTGCAATACGATGCCATGGTTGCTCCTGCCCCGCTGATTCTCGCCAAAGGTGTAAACCGAGTTGCTGAGCGAATTAAAGAAGTTGCAAAAGAAAACAACATTCCGATTGAAGCCAACCCACCCTTGGCACGCGCTTTGTATAAACAAGTGGAAATCGGGGAAACAATCCCGGAGGAACTCTTTCAGGCAGTAGCCGCCATCCTAGCGAAACTGGAAAAATTTAAAAGACGCTAAGGACTTACAGACAAGACACTTCCTCCAGGCAACGATAATCTACAGTGCCCAAGAGGTGTCAAAAACATGTCTCAATCTTCCAACGCTCCTCTGTCATCAAAAATCGACTACTCCAAGTTCGCCAAACAAGGCGACTTACTTCTCGCTGGCGGTGTTGTGGTCATCCTGTTTGTGATGCTCATTCCACTACCAACGTTTTTTATCGACTTCATGCTGACTGTCAGTATTTCGCTGGGACTTGTTGTTCTGGTCACATCAATGTTCATGGAATCCCCTCTTGAGTTCTCGATTTTCCCCACACTCCTCTTGGTCACCACCTTGCTGAGACTGGCTTTGAACGTTGCAACGACACGAGCTATCCTGCTCCACGGTGACGAAGGCACTGACGCAGCCGGTTCCGTCATTCAAAGTTTCGGTGAATTTGTTGTTGGTGGTAACTATGTCATCGGTATCGTCATTTTCCTGATCCTTTTTCTGTTGAATAAGCAGGTCATTGTTACTGGTACGACACGAATCGCAGAGGTCGCAGCCCGATTCACCTTGGATGCCATGCCCGGTAAGCAGATGGCCGTTGAGGCCGATCTTAACGCAGGGCTGATCACTGAGGAAGAGGCCAACGAGAAGCGCCAGTACATGCGCAGAGAAGCAGACTTCTACGGTGCAATGGACGGTGCTGGTAAGTTCGTTTCTGGAGATGTTAATGCCGGCTTCATGATCACCTGCATCAATATCATTGGTGGATTCCTTATTGGAATTATTCAAAAAGACATGGAGTGGATGGATGCAGCGCAAACATACACATTGCTGACTATCGGTGATGGTCTTGTTGCCACGATCCCTTCACTGATCATTTCCACATCGGCAGGTATCATCGTATCTCGCGCTGCTGCCGAAGCAAAGATGGGTGAGGAATTCATCGGGCAGCTGTCTTTCCACTACCGCGCACTCAAGCTTGTCTCCGGCATCCTTCTTATTTTCGCAATAGTACCGGGAATGCCCACTCTGCCTTTCTTATTGCTTGCTGCTATCACCTTCGGTGTTGGACATCTTTCTCAAAAGCGATTTGCTCACCTTGAAGTCCAGGCAGATGACTCAGCTTCATCCGGGCCAGAACAGGCAACTCTCGACACTCCTGAAGAAGTACAGGCTCTCCTGCCTCTGGATCAGCTGGAACTGGAAGTCGGATATGGACTTATTCCCCTCGTCGACGAAGAACAAAGCGGCAACCTGCTGTCTCGCATTCGCTCCATACGCCGTCAGTTCGCTCTGGACATGGGTGTGGTCGTTCCTTCTCTCCACCTCAGAGACAATCTTCAGCTCAAGCCTGGAGAGTACCGTGTGGTCATCAAGGGCAACCCTGTAGCCCAGGCCGAACTGCTGATCGATCACTACCTCGCCATGGATCCGGGCGATGCCAAACACCGCATCGAAGGTGTAGAAACCGTGGAGCCTGCATTCAACCTTCCCGCAGTCTGGATACCAGAGGCACAAAAGGAAGAAGCGATGCTGGCCGGATATACTGTGGTTGATCCTTCCACAGTTATCGCGACTCACCTTACCGAAGTCTTTCGCCGCAATTTGCATGAATTCCTCGGTCGTCAGGAAGTCCAAGAACTGCTGGATAACCTCTCCAAGCGTGCTCCAAAGGCCGTGGAAAGCCTCGTACCGGGCGTACTTAGCCTTGGTGGAGTCCAAAAGGTTCTTCAATCACTGGTTGAAGAGAACGTTTCGATTCGCGACCTGCTGACCATTGTCGAAACTCTGGCTGACTACGGTGTTGCGACACAAGATCCGCCTCAGTTGACAGAGTTTGTCCGTGCAAAGATGGGTAGAACCATCATCAAGCCGTATGTTGGTGAAGATGGTACTCTTTCCATCATCACGATGAGCCCGCAAATTGATGAAATTCTTGCTGGAGCCATGCGTCCCGCTGAACAAGGTGGTTATCTTGCCCTCGAACCCGGCGTCGCCCAGCAGATCATCCAGGCAATCAACAGATCTACGGAGGATGCAATGGTTGCTGATGGCACACCGGTTCTCCTGGTTTCACCTCAAATCAGAAGCCAATTTGCACAACTTCTGACTCGTTTCATACCGACACTTCCAGTCATCTCCCAGGCCGAAATACCTGCGGATGTGAAGATTCAATCAGCAGCAACCGTTGAACTGTAGGATTTAACTCATGAGAATGAAAACGTACCGTGCCGCCAACTCCACTGCGGCATTCGCAAAAGTTAAGGCCGACCTGGGTGAAGATGCTGTCATTTTGTCCAACACGACTGTGACAGACAATGGCACCAAGTGCTGCGAAATTGTTGCTGCAGTGGATTCCACGCCGACCGTACCCTCTTCATCCCAACAGACAGGCCTTCAAACCAAGGCTGAAGTCGTTGAGGATGCATTGCAAAACACTGTTGGGTGGCAACAGGAATGGAGCCAGATCAAAGGTCAGATAATGCAGCTCATGAAGCCGCAGATGGACCCGGCCCAACTGACTCCCAAGCAGAATCTGGCGATGCAGTACATGGAACGGGAAGAGGTCAACGATAAGGTCCTCGCAAAGATCTTTTGTGACCTGCGAAGTGACAAGAATCGATCCATCGTCACGGTTCTGGACACCCTCCTTGGCACCAAGAAGTTCAGCGCCAAAAACATGACGAAAACTTTCCATGCTTTTGCCGGTCCCGGTGGCTCCGGAAAAACCTCCACCTTAGTACGGCTCGCCCTGAAGGAAAAAAAGGAAAACCCCAAGGCTCGAATCTGTCTTGCAACAGCAGACGGAGGAAGAGGCAAAGGTCGACTGATTCTGAAGCATTATGCCGAGTTGTCCGGGCTCGCTTTTCGCGAAATCATAACTCGCGAAGATTTCCTTCATCTCAAGAAAGAGGCCAACCAATTTGATCGTATATTCATAGATCTTCCTGGCTTGTCGGGCACTACAACCCTCGAGGAATGGGGCGCATTATACGGCTTTTCCGGCTCTGAAGATCTCGAATATCACCTGGTCCTGAATCCATACTATTCACAGGTTCAGTTCGAAAAGTTCCTTGAAAAGTACAAAAGTGAACAACTTGCAAGCGTTATCTGGACGAAACTCGATGAAGCCTGTACATTTGGCTCAATATTGAACATGGCGTTCGCAAGCGGGCTGCCAGTATCCGCACTGTCCTATGGATCCGGATTGAAAAACAGCTTGGCTCCGGCAACAAATGAAATGATTTGGCGGCTGTTGTTTATGCGTAAACTGCCCGGTGGCGACATTCAACAATAAGGAGAAGACTCTACGCCATGACGACAAATTTCCCAATGGTGCTTTCGGTCACTTCAGGTAAAGGGGGTGTTGGAAAAACCAACATGTCCGTCAACCTGGCCTACTCCCTCAGCATGGCAGGCAAGAATGTTGTCCTGCTTGATGCCGACCTGGGTCTTGCCAATGTCGATGTTATTCTCGGTCTTGCGCCGGAACACAACCTGTTCCACCTTTTCCATGAGGATGTGACACTGGACAAAATCCTGTACGAAACCCCATACGGTTTCCGCATTCTTCCGGCATCATCCGGTGTGAGCGATATGGTCGACCTTGACAAGGGGCAGAAGCTTGATTTGCTGGATGCCATGGACACCCTCGACGACAATGTCGACTACCTCATTGTTGATACCGGGGCCGGGATCAATGACAACGTTCTGTATTTCAACCTTGCGGTTCAGGAACGTCTGCTTGTCATAACTCCCGAACCCACCTCCCTAACGGATGCTTACGCGCTGATTAAAGTTCTCAAGCTCCAGCACGGCGTTGAACGCTTCAGGGTTGTGGTGAACATGGTCAAAGACCAGAAATCGGCAAAAGATGTTTATATAAAGCTACTTCAGGCTTGCGACCATTTCTTGGACGGTATATCTCTGGATCTTGTCGGCTTCATACCCTTTGATCCGAATGTACGAAACTCGGTCATTGCGCAAACGCCGTTTTGTCATAAATATCCAAAATCTCCGGCCAGCATTGCTGTTCGGCAAACTGCTAAGACAATTAACAATTGGAATGTAACACCCAATACTGATGGCAATATTAAATTCTTCTGGAAAAAACTCCTCTTCCAGGAACGATCCGTGGCGTAAGCTGGAACAGGGAGATAAAAGCTGGAACGATTTCTCGGCTCGAGACCGTGAGGAAATCGTTCGCTTCTACTCGCCCAAAATCCGGATTCTAGCGCTGCGACTCAAAGCCAAGCTCCCCCAAAGCGTTGAACTCAACGAGTTGATCAGCGCAGGCAGCCTGGGACTTCTTGATGCACTCGGAAAGTTCAATCCCGAACTTGGAATCAAGTTTGACACGTACTCCGAGAACCGCATCAAAGGGGCAATGCTTGATGAATTGCGTCGGATGGATTGGTTTTCCAGAGGGTTACGTCAAAAGGTCAAAGTCATCGAAGATGCGCAACGACATATTGAGCATGAAACAGGCGCCCCGGCCACGACAGAACAGCTACAAGAGCACACCGGAATGTCTGAAAAAGAGGTCCAGCAGGGACTGGAAGCCTTGCACAATCAAATATGCCTCAGCTTGGACAGTTTTCATGAAAACGTGATTGGCCGAAAACACATGACTGAAGATGAGCCATTTCAGTCTACAGCCTTTCAAGAGATTGTTGACAAAGTAGCGAATCTCATTGAGGAATTGACGCCACGGGAAAAATTGGTCATATCTTTATACTACGGCGAGGAACTGAATATGAAAGAGACTGCTGAGGTTATGGACATAACCGAAGGGCGAGTCTCACAACTTCACTCCCAAGCCCTTAAAAAATTAAGAAAAACATTCAGAGCTCGCTATGAAAGCGAGTAAGCAATGAAAGGAGACCCTGATGAGCTACGATAAAAACATGCGCGTCCTTGTTGTTGACGACTTTTCCACCATGCGCAAGATCGTTAAGAACATTTTGCGCCAGCTCGGTTTCACCAACATAGTTGAAGCCGATGACGGCTCCACAGCCTGGGAAACTCTCAACAAGGACAACATTGATTTCATCGTTTCTGACTGGAACATGCCCACCATGTCCGGTATTGAACTGCTCCGCAAGGTCCGCGCCAGCGAAGAGTATGCAGACATCCCCTTCCTGATGGTTACTGCTGAAGCACAGCAGGAAAACATCATTGAGGCCGTGCAGGCCAAGGTGTCTAACTACATCGTCAAGCCGTTCACTCCGGAAACACTGGGCCAGAAGATCGACAAAATCTTTGGCTAAAGACAGCCTTTCAGGCGTAGAATATGGTCTTGCTTGTACCTGACGACTCAGATGCTTTAGAGGCAACAGAAAAGCCCAAAGCACAGCTTGACGACAGCGAAGCTGGCAAGGCAACGCAAAAGGTTGATCTTGACCTCGACGATGCGCCTTTCCTCGAAGATGAAGACGAGGAAGAGGAAGATGTCGTTTTTGAAGAGGAAGAAACTCCTCTACTGGCAGAAGAAGAAAAAAAGGGCTTTGACCTCAAAGCCCTTTTCAAAAATAAACTTGTCATAATTTTTATTGGCATAATACTGCTTCTGATTGGCGTAATCGGTTTTCTCATAATGCGAGAACCAGAAACGCTGCCCCCTCCCCCGCCTCAACAGGAACAGGAAATTGTTGAAGAAGCTGTTCCAGCTGAACCAATCGTGGAAGAGATACCTGAGACTCTCATCAGACTTGAACCTTTCCTCATAGAGCAAAGAGACAAAGAGAATACCATCCGCTTTTTGGAGGTACGAATTGTCATCAGCACTCCTGATGAAGGATTGGCAAAGCAATTCAAGCAGGAAACTTTCACGGTACGAAATGCACTTTATTATTACATGAAGAATAAGGATCTTCAGTTTTTGTCCGATAAAGAGAATAGTGATAAGCTCAAAAAAGAATTACTGGCCATTATCAATCAGTATATGGGTTTTGGCCAATTTGAGACACTGCTCTTCGAACAATACCTTGTGAGGTAGGCTATGAGCTCTACTCCGCTGGATCTTCCGGTCTTGATATCGCAAATGCATCATGTTGCGAAGATTGCCCATGCAGAACGTGCAAAGCCTGAAGCTGAAAAGCAGCTTTTTGGCCCCCTGCTACAGCAGCGCTTACGTGATAAGGAAGGCAAGGTTCAACAGGTCAACAAGAAGGAACAGACTTCAGCGGTTGATCGTGATGGTAGACACGCCTCACAACACGATGCACCGCAAAAGGAACGCACAAAGAAGCAAGAAGAATCCGACAAGGAAACCACTTCAGCTAACCCTTCCCCTTGGTCGGGCAATATAGTTAACGTAAAGATTTGAATTTCAAAATCATTACCGTTATGCTTCCTATAGGCTTAAACTTTTTTTCAACATATTAATCCCTAGCAAACCATGTCTGATCTTCTTCTTATTCTCTTTACTGTCAGCGAAGTAATCCTTCTCGGCATTGTCATTGTCTTCTTTCTTCGTCTGAAAAAATCAGAGACCCTGCTCTCCGGACTTCAGGTAAAACAGGAAGAGTTCATCAAAAGACTGCAATTCAATACGCAATTGGAAAATGAACTGGTTTCCACCTTTGAGCAGCGACAGATGGAACTCATCACTCTAAACAATGACCTGGAGAAGAAAGCTGCCGAATTGAAAAAACTCATCGACCTGGCCAATGATTATTGCAAATCGCCCCAATTCATGCGCGAAATCATTTTGAATGGTCGAAAAAGTGGTAAAAGCCCTGTTCAATTGGCAAAGTCCACAGGATTGAGCCTCGAAGAAGTTGAGTTAATACTCGATCAGGCATAGGCATGGGGTTCCACAACTCAGGTCCAGGCTTCTTTGGCTTGTTCAGCCGTGGAGGCAGTCGCTCGGATACGTTCAAGAAAGGTCGAAAAGTTGATGATAAAGTCAGAGGAACCCTACTGAAATGGGTCTCAGGCGATATGGCATGGGTCAATATTGAAGGCCATAAACTATTGGCTCAACTCAACTCCAAGCCGCTTGTTGGCGCAACACTCACCTTTGTCATCAAGCAACTCAACCCCGATATTGTCTTGAAAGAGCTCTTCGCCCCAACGGGTGGAAATTCTGGAGCACTCTCTCTTGCGAGGAACTTTGAAACCGCTCGCACCCTATTTCAAACAAGATTTCATCAGCAAAAGCCTACGGTTGGCTTCGGTCAATCTGCTGATAAAAGACACTTCCTGGATGCGCTTTCATCAAACGATCAATTGTTCGCCGCATATGTCGATACACTCAATTGTATAAAAACTATCAATTCAACAATTGATCAGCATAAAAATGGTATACTGTTTTATACTCCTTGGATCGTCGCAGGAGCACGCAACCACATCGGATTGATGAAACTAGACCCAGTAGGGATCTCAGAGGTACGTTACGAACTAGAGCTACCGATTCTTGGACTCATCCGAGCAGACTTTTTGTACAAGCCATCAGCGGTCAGCTACCGCTTACGCCTTGAACACCCCAGCTACGCCAACCAAATCAAGAGAGTACTTGGTACTTGCCATATTGAAGGGTTTGACAACTTTCACTGCTTGGGTGTTGGCCCTCTTCCCAAACATCAGCATGGTGGCATTTTAGCTGAAATACTATTCAAGCAATAAGCAGTTACCAGCCCAAAAAAGAAACCCCGCTTTTGGCGGGGTTTCTTTTGAAATCTAAAAATGCTGATCTATGCTGGGACCGGAGCAGCCTCAACAACACCCTCATGTACGGTTTCCTCAACACGAAGAGAGTCAGCCAATGTTTTCGTTTCAAGATACATCTCTCTATTTTCATCGAGATGACGCAGGAAAGCATTGTTCATTGCATGTCCAGAAGCAAAGACAGTGAAATGTCCTTGAAGCGGAGCACCCAGAACTGCCATATCTCCAACAAAGTCTAAGATCTTGTGGCGAACAAACTCATCCTGGAAACGGAGTCCCTCCGCATTCAGGACACCATATTCATCAAGGACGATTGCGTTATCCAAAGAGCCGCCAAGAGCAAGCCCATTGGCATGGAGATAGTCTACTTCCTTGAGAAAACCGAAAGTTCTTGCTTTTGCGATTTCAGCCACAAAATTCTCAGGAGTCACCTCAAGAGACATATTTTGGACACCAATGAGAGGGTGTGCAAACTCGATGGTGTAATCAACTCGGAAACCATCATATGGGCGAGCCTTGATGGACTTGCCATCCTGCTCAAATTCAATAGCTTTTTTGATTGCCATCACAGTACGTGGCTTGCCCAGTTCACGAACGCCAGCCTGCTTCAGCAGATAAACAAAAGAAGCAGCACTTCCATCCATAATGGGAAGCTCACGTCCAGTCACTTCGATATGTATATTGTCGATACCCATTCCCGACACGGCTGCGAGCAAGTGCTCTACCGTTGCAACGGTCTCGCGCCCATTGCCCAACACAGTCGCCAAGCCAGTTTCAACAACAAGGTTTGGGGCTGGTGTAAGGAAAGTGGAACCATCCCCATTGTGCAATGAGAAAAGAATTCCTGTATCTTCAGCTGCGGGACGCAAAACCATCTCCACCTGCTTTCCGCTGTGGAGTCCGACTCCGGTACACCGAACTGTTTTATGTATAGTGGTTTGTAGCATTATTCCTCCGGTTGATAACCACACATAATAAAGCAATTAATGTGCCACAAACCCTGATTCATATAAAACACTGAAGAAACTGACTTTATCTTAACTATCGATGATTTTCAGCATGTGGTGATTTAGCGACTTCTTGTATTTTTACAACAACATTGGTGAAAAACTGTTGTTTTTTTGAGATTAGCGTCGCTGTGAAATTATAATACGATCATGTCCAGAAAGGTCTTTTCTAATTAATACATCATAAAATTCAGGCCAGTTATCAGTAAACATTCTCACCAACTGATCGCCGTGCTGGTATCCGATTTCTGACAGGAAAGAACCATTTGAGCGCAGCGCCTTCTCGACATGAGGTAACAGCAGTCGCATATGATCAAGCCCATCAACTCCACTCACCAAAGCGGTACGAGGCTCAAAGGATACAACCTCATGGCTCGCGCTTTCATATTCGTAAAGCGGAACATAGGGCGGATTGGTAACGATGAGATCAAAAGACTGAGGCTGAAACAAAGGGCAGGTAAAATCTGCCTGAACAAATGAAACCCTATCGCTTACACCGTGTGTAACACTGTTGCGAGAAGCAATCTTCAAAGCTTCAGGACTCAAATCAACAGCGACTCCTTTTGCGTTGGGAAACAAGGTCGCAATCGTTACGGCCAGTATTCCAGATCCAGTACCTAAATCCGCAAAAACGATTTCAGCATCGGGGCTGAATCGCTCCTGAACGGCCTCAACTAGATGTTCGGTTTCTGGACGGGGAATAAGCACTCCCTGGGCAACTTCAAAATCCAGCCCAAAGAATTCTTTATTCCCCAAAATATAGGCAATTGGTTCCCCACCTTCACGTCGTGCAACCAGCTCTTCAATCTGACTCAATTCAGCAGGTGCAAGCATCCGATCCTTGTTCAGAACAAGGTCCAAACGAGAACACTCAAGTACATGAGCAATCAACAACTCAGCACTCAATCGTGGTGAATCGACAGCAAACAACCGCTGTTCGCAGGCTTGCAGCAGTTCAATTATGGATTGCGACATCAATCGACGGGGGCTAACGAGCTACTGCCCCTGCCCTTTCATGGCTTCGGCCTGGAAATGACTGATCAACGCATCGGTCATTTCATCAATCTCGCCTTCCATTACTTTATGAAGCGAATGTAGAGTCAAGTTGATTCGATGATCTGATACGCGTCCCTGCGGGAAGTTGTATGTCCGAATACGCTCGGAACGATCACCGCTACCGACTTGGCTACGGCGCGTAGCATCTTCTTCGGCTTTTGCCTTCTCCTGCTCCAGCTGCAACAATCTTGAGCGCAGGACCTTGAGGGCTTTGGCTTTATTCTTGTGCTGGGACTTTTCATCCTGGCAAATAACGACCAACCCAGTAGGTACATGAGTTACACGAATAGCCGAGTCAGTGGTATTAACAGACTGTCCGCCTGGCCCAGAAGCTCTGAAAACATCGATTCGCAAATCCTCGTTGCGAAGATCCACGTCAACCTCTTCAGCTTCAGGCATAATGGCAACAGTTACAGCGGAAGTGTGAATACGCCCCTGTGATTCTGTCGCCGGCACACGTTGGACTCGATGGGTACCGGATTCAAATTTCAGTTTACTATAAACCATGTCGCCGGAAATGGTAGCAATGACTTCTTTCAGGCCCCCTGATCCAGTAGAGTTGGAGCTCATCTCCTCGACTTTCCAGCCGTTGTTCTCAGCATACCGACTATACATTCTGTAAAGATCAGCAGCGAACAAAGCAGCCTCATCGCCGCCGGTACCAGCTCGGATTTCAAGAATGATATTCTTCTCATCCATGGGGTCTTTGGGCAGAAGCAAAACCTTGAGTCGGTCTTCAAGGGAAGGGATCTGTGGCTCAAGCTCGTCGATCTCCATTTTAGCCATTTCCTGAATGTCAGGATCGGAGTCGTGGAGCATCTCGCGATTATCCTGCAAATCCTGAACAACTTGCCGATAATCACGAAAAACAGCTACGATTTCACCAAGATCAGCGTGCGCTTTAGAAACCTTCTTGTAGCGCTCCTGGTCATTAAAGATATCCGGCTGGGCAAGCTCCTGCTCCAGTTCCTCGTATTTCGCTTCAATTTCTTCAAGCTTGCCAAACATGGTCTATGACTCCTTGGTATTGACGGCGCACTCCAAAGCGGCAATAGCCACTTCAATCTGACTGTCATCAGGTTCTTTGGTGGTAAGCATCTGCATCATCATGCCAGGCCAACACATGATCTTGCACAACATGGACTTGCTGTATTTGCCCGAAAATTTGATCATCTCATACGCAATATTGCTGACAGGGATCATGAGAAACAACTTCAAGCCTACAATGTACAGATGTTTGAAAACAAAATATTCAGGAGAATAAAAGGTCAAAAGATACGGCACAAGCACTGCATAAAGTAAAATAGAAATGACAAGAACAAAAAGAAGAAAAGCAGTGCCGCAACGTGGATGAAGTCGACTGTAAAGGCGAGTGGAGACGGGCGACAATTCCTTGCCCTCCTCCCAGGTCCATATCACTTTATGCTCGGCTCCGTGGTACTGAAAGACTCTCTTGATGTCGGGGATGTACGAAATGGCAAGGATGTATCCGACAAAGACAACCATTTTAATGATGCCATCCCAGATGTGAAAACTCAAAGAATCGACATCGCCAGCAAGGCCAAGATACTCCATGCCAACAGAAAGAAAGTGCGGAAGAACAACGAAAAGTCCGAGCGCTGCACCCAGAGCAAGTACCATTGTTAAAATCAGATGCCAGCTAGTCAGCTCTGTATCATCGTCATCATCTTCTGCCGCTTGGACAGCTGAATAATTGAGGGCTTTGATGCCATTTACCATGGTTTCCATGAGAATTGGAAATCCGCGGAGAAACGGTTTTTTCAACCAAGGATGAATGGAAAGAGAGAACCAGGGACGAACCTCGGTAACAATTTCTCCGTCAGCCTTACGAATGGCAATAGCAAGTGTATCCTTGGCGCGCATCATGACACCTTCGATTACAGCCTGCCCGCCAACAGACTGCGGTGCGGCCAAAGCAAACAATCCTCTCAAATTCAACCAGTCACCCTCCGATAAGAAGAAAAGTTATGTGGCACATCGTGCGCAAACCTCTTGCGCTGTGCACTGTACAAACCACAATTATGAATTAATCGTCGTTTGTAAAGATCGACTGACAGTATTTTTCAATTGCCAGATAAAGCAATATGCCTCCGAAGGGCGAGCTCTAAAGCTACCCCAACGAAGGCATATACAGCGGCTTTACGCCGTGAAAAGAAGTTACTTGGAATCTTTGTTTTTGCCGAAGGCTGCGTACTTCTTACGGAAGCGATCAATACGACCGGCAGTATCAACAAAACGCTGCTTACCAGTGTAGAAAGGATGGCAGTTGGAGCAGATTTCGACTTCAAGCTGCTCGCCTTTGGTGGTCAGCAATTCGGCTTCGTAGCCACAGTGGCAACGGAAGTTAGCCTTGTAGGTCTTCGGATGAATATCGGCTTTCATGACGTACTCCTGTCATTAATTTCGTTCGGAACTCGGTCTTATACGCACTGTACCATCGCTTGGCAAGAAAAAAATACTTCAAAAACACTAGCCCATGAAACCGGCATGAGCAACATAGTTTCGAGAAAATAGCTTACAGCTAAAAGCCTGCGATAGCGTCGACGCCAAGACAACCGACGTAGGGAAAAATGAAAAAGGGTGGAAGGTTAACTTCCACCCTTTGAATATCAAGCTCGATTGCGAACTATACGCAGCCGGTGGGCTTGGGCAGGCCAGCCATCTTACAGGCTCCCTTACCAGGTCCGGAGGGGAACAGCTCGTAGATCTGCTTCAGTTTGAAGCCAGTGACCTTGGAGAGGATACGGACCATCGGTGCGATGCCGTTCTTCTTGTAGTAGTCCTGCAGGAAGTCGATGACTTTCTGGTGATCTTCGGTGATTTCCTTGATGCCTTCAGACTCTTTTACGTACTCAACCCAATCAGGGGTCCAGTCTTCGAATTTCTGCAGGAAACCGTCCTCATCAACCTCAAAAGAAGTACCCTGGTATTCAACAACAGCCATTTTATCCTCCTAAGTGGATAGTTTTTCAAGATGGACTCCGACACAATTCGGAGCAACCATATCCATGTAAACAGCGATCCGCTGTTTGATACCTATATAAAGATACGGCCAAAACCGTGGGGGGACATTACTTCTCCCCTTTTGTCTTGTCAAGCATCCTTAGCATTTCAAAACAACAATCACGGGGCCTGGAAACACGATCCAACCCACTAGGATTGCTTTATTTCATCATAATGAGCCCGAGCATATTCCAACTCTGGGTCCAACTTAAGCGCTGCTCCAAGATAGTCAAGAGCTTCAGACTCATTTCCCATGAATTTATGACAAAGACCGAGATTGGCAAGATCATGAGCCGTGCCACTGTCGATAGTCAGTGAAGCTTGGAAATCCTGTGCAGCCTCCGCGTATCGCTCGGCCTTGAAGTGCGCAACCCCGCGAAGATTGAAGAATTCCTTACAATCGTTGTCCAACTGAATGGCTCGATCAAGAGGCTTGACGGTCTCCTCCCAACGTTCCAACTGAGACAGCGCATAAGCCTGATAGAAAGCTGCAAGTGCTCGTTCCTCGTTGGCTGGCTGGAGGGGCTCGGCAGCGTCAAACTGCTCGATTGCGTATTCTACATCTCCCATCCGCAAAGCCAGCAGACCTCTGAAGAACGGAAGGAAGTATGAATCAGGATATATATCTTCTATTACGTCAAGCCCTTCCAAGGCATCGCCAAAGTCTGCGTCTTCAGCCAGAATACGACCGACAAAAAGACCTATGCTGCGATTTGGTGTCCTTTCACGAAAATCAAACCCTGGAACAAAATTGTAGTTCGTTGTTACCATCAGGTCCGGATGACGGGTGTCTACCGAATAAAGCGGGGTACCGCCCGACTCAAGGCCCTTGGCCAGGGTCATCAATTCCACGTAGATATTGCCGTCTTCTACGGAAGGAAGCGAATCTAGAGGGACAATCTCCCCTTCCTGAAGCCATTTCACCTGCTCAAGATCAGTGAACTTGGGCAACCCGGAAGCTTCGTAAACACGACTGGTTTCAAAATCACCGGCCAACTGAGCAACCTCGGTAATTGCTCGCACGGCTGCCTTCAGAGGCGATGCAGCAGTACCAGCAGTGAAAACAATTTCACTCAATGCAGGAAACGTTTTGCCATCCCATGCAATGGCGCCAACTGTCGGCACCGGGTAATCCATGGAAAAGTCCTTGAGGATCAGCGTAATACCATTCTTCTCAAAGCACTGGACAAGGCGTTTGAAGACTGGATCATCCGAAGAATTCAAATCAATGGTCGGCAGTGTCGGACGCGTCCGATCAATGACAGCACAAACATGCCGTTCAACCAGCTCGCAACCACCTTGGGATATCGACTCTTCAAACGTGTTACCCGCAGAGGAACCGTTGAATTCATTTAATTTCTTGAACCAATCCAAAGGAACGTACTCGTGTTCACCGGTCGCAATATTCATTGCAGGATGGAAACGCCACTTATGCAGGTCCATCAGCCGGACGGCATCATCGTCAGCGATGTCTTCGTCCACAGAACAAGAAATCCTGGAAATATCCATCACCTGGCCAGGCCACTTCTCAATAGCTTCAGACCACGTCAACTTAACGAAATTCTCTTCGTTGGACCAAAAGCTGAAATACGAAAAGCGTTCAACAAGTTCCATGAGAGCGGAAGCTTCCGCCTGTTCCGGTGAAGCCCCTTTACCCATCTGCTTTCGAGTCGGCATGACAGCTTTTGCAGCCGGCCCACATTTGGAGACAAAGACAGGAATACCCAAACGTCCGGTGTCCACCTGATCGGTTTCAGCCAACACACCTTCACATTTCTTTGCCAACAGGTCTCTGACCCGGGCTACAGTTTCCTGCGGGGAGCAAGCCTTGTCCTGATCGGTTGTATACTGCTTATTGCAGTCCTTAAGAACGATCACGTCTATTTCCTTTTGAAACGGAACAGATTTACAGGTTTGGCTTCACCTGTATCTTGCTCCTTGAACGTTGCAGTCGATTTCATGATTTTGAAAACCTCGCTGCTCTCTTTAAAGAAATTCTGAGCAACGCGCTTAAGATCCAAAGAAAGAAATACTTCTCCGGACTCAGCTTGAACGAGGTTCTTATCAATAAATGAAGCCAGCAGATCGAACTGCTTTTCTTCATAAAGCAACTCGCAAGCAACTATACAGTCATAGTGTTTGCCCAAGCCATTCTGGAAATCACTGCTGACAACCGTAAAGCGCTCTCCCACATCATTCTTCAAGGCATTGATGCGGCTGAACAGCAACGCGTCCTGGTCTATATCTGTCACGGTGACCGAGAACCCTCTGCGCGCCAGCACAAGAGCTGAAAGCGCTGCGCCGCCGCCAATTTCCAAAACCTCTGCATCATCGCTTAAAGGGAATTTGGAAAGAGAGTGTCCCATCACCATGCTGGCAGGCCACAGTTTTGCCCAAAGCGGCAAAACCACACTCTTTCCAGCACGAGTTTTATCCATGAGTTTGTCAATATACTGCTGCATATTTTTAATCTGCAACACCTTGAAAGACTCTCCCCCCACGGCCACATCCTGAAATTCAACATCACCGAATTTATTCACGGCAATATCGATCAGCTTGTCCATGGGCAGAGTCAGATCGTATGACTTTTCAGCCATCGTACCTCCCCAAAGCCTAACGCTATTGGTCTACTTTATTGATTTTTTCCAGAGTCCACAGACCGTTATCCACGGAATCATCACGAGAAAATTCCCAAACGCTCCGCAAATGTTGCGACTGACCGCCGGACCCGCCTTTACGAACCTGAGCGTCATAAAAAACTGTAGCAAACGTTTTGTTGTCTTCCTGCTTCATCTCCATCATGCGAGCATTGAGCAACATGATTTCGGTAACATCCCCTGGATTGTTTTGAGCATTCAGAACAGCGTCTGCGTACACTTCATCAGACAAAAATACTTTCAATTGTTCGAAATCGCGATCGTCTGCCGCCTGCTGGAAACGAGAAAAGAACAGCTTAGCTCCTTCCAGAAACTCAGCTTCATTGAATCCCCCCGTTTCGACAGGTGAACTGACATGAGAATCGACATCTGCTGAATCACTGTCAGAACGCAAGTGGTCCCATGCGCTTCGGGCAGCTTCATGGCGGTCCATTGGACGAATGACCCGCCCTTTCTTTTCTTCAGAATCGTTTTGTGTCCAATTCCCGGGGCGGGAATCATCACCGCCGGATCGGCGACGAAACATGCGTACGAGAAAATACGCAATAAGCGCAAGCAACAAAATATTGAGCACACTGCCACCCGTCGCCGGGGCCTGTTGATTGGCAAGGGCAGGAGTCGCAGCTACAAGCAGCATCAGGACAGATGCTACGGTAGCAGAGAAAACTTGCGTACCGATACTCCGCAACAAAAATATAGTTTTAATCATATGATGTGTGTAAACTGGTCCCGTTTATCAGTCAATAAATCCCAGATCTCTGAGAATGGCGCGTAAGCTTTCCACTTCGATGGGTTTTGGCAGATAAGCTGCCGCCCCCCCTTTGTAGTACGCCTTGACCACGGTTTGAGGGTCGTTGAGCGCGGTGACCATCATCACCTTTACGTCGTCCGGCGAGAAAATCCCTCGCTCAAACTCAATTGCTCGAATCTCCTTGAGTGCCTGGTGTCCGTCCTTGTTGGGCATCATTATGTCAAGACACAACAAGTCATATGGTCGACCTTCATCCAATGCTTTTTTAAACATGTCGACGCACTCGACACCATCGGCGGCAGTATCACACTCGCCGACATCCTTTAAAAAAGCCGTCAACAACTTGCGACTTGTAAATTCATCTTCCACAATCAGGATACGCATCACACCTCCCGGAGCCATTGAACTCCTACACCAAGCCGAATGCAAACTCAACGGAAAGATAATCACAACCGAGAGCAAGCACAAGCTGATGATAATCTGACTTGCACAACCGCGCTAAAAGTCTTGCAAGGCAGCGTATAGCAACGTAGAAACCCCTCTGTACAGAACATGTTTGATTAGCGGAGAATTCAATGCTTTCTTATAAGTTGCCTCAGATGGTCACCGAGTTTTTTGATTTTCTGGATAGCCCCATATGGCGAGCCTGGCCCTTTAATGCTGGCTATGGCGAACATATAGGCCCTGCAATCGCCAGAATGGTCTTTGTTGCACTCATTTTTGCTGTTATTATAGGATTTTTACGCGTTCTTTTTGGACCAAACGGCTATTTCCGGGATGAGGAAATGGACAGAGAAGCAGAAGAAGAACGTCGTCAGGAAAGAGCCGAACTGGAATCCCTGCTCGAACGCGGCGAGATTTCCGAAATCGAATTCAAAATCAAAATGAAAGCACTCAGAGATTGATGTGTCACTTGCCGAACATGTAGAAACACTCACCGCCTTCGCAGAGTCTCACTACACCGGCACGGACGAGCAGGATGCGATGCTGCGGCTCAAACTCGGCCATTCCATGAGGGTATTGGAATGCGCAGAGAGTATTATGGCCGGAGAATGTATTGATGGTCATTTAAAACAACTTTGCCAACTGGCGGCCCTGTATCATGATATAGGCCGATTCCCTCAGTTTGTTGAATATGGGACATTCAACGACAGGATCTCCACCAATCATGCACGACTCGGTGTACAAACTCTCCGCAACCTTCCTCTTCCGGGCGAACTCTCTTCGAGAGACTGGCGCACCATCCGACTCGCCATCGCCCAGCATAACCTGAAAGAACTCTCCAAAACTCTGCCTACCAAGTACGAAACCATTGTGAAGCTGGTCCGAGATGCGGATAAGCTCGACATCCTGAACGTCATGGTCGATCACTTTACCAGCGATTCACCAGACCCGGATGTAGTCCACGGCTATGAAGATATTCCAGGCCAGTATTCCGCTACAATATATAATGATGTGATGAATGGCAGGACTGCCGACTACCGCAACATAAACTGCACCAATGACTTCAAACTCCTGATCCTTGGATGGATCTATGACTTCAACTTCACCACTTCGCTCAATCTGGTCACCTCCCGTAACTACCTGAAAATCATTATTTCTCTCCTGCCATCCACGCCAGAGATTCAAGCACTGGAATCATCCATTTTCAAATTCATGCATTATAAAGGCATCGCTCCCTCTTGATCTAATCCCTGCAACATATTAGAAAAAGATCAGGGAGATACCATCTGCATGGTCCAAAAGAAAAACAGCAAAGCCTTCGGTAGATACCAAAAAGTCGTCATCATCAGTGACGTTGAAGTGCATGCCAAACGGGACTTGGCTACCATAAAAACATTCGGCACCCAGAAGGTCGAATTGTTTTCTTCTGGAGCCAAAGCCATTGATTACCTGTGCGACAACGACGTCGATCTTGTTTTGTGCGATTCCACCTTGAAAGACATGACCGGCATTAAATTCGCCCAGATCATCAACAAAAACATGTCAGGGCGTCCTCTCCCCATTATCATGGTGACTCTGGAGAACAGAAAGGAATATGTCCTGGATTCCATTGCCGCCGGATGCATAGGGTACATTCTCAGACCCTATTCCTTAGAAACCTTTGAAAAGTACCTCATCCTTGCGGACCAGCTCGACAGCTACCCTGAAATCGAAGAAATGGAACTGCAGGAAGCCAAGGCAATGGTGGAGCGCGGCGACTTCGACGATGCCATCGAGGCGTTCGAAGAACTCATCTCCTATCAGGATGAAGCGCAAAAGTATTACGACATGGGTTGTCAATTTCTTGTACAGAGCAAGTATGGCAAAGCAATCGTATCTTTCAAGAAAGCCGTCAAAATCAACGATCTTTTTGCCGAGGCATACAAAGGGCTGGCTGATGCTTATAAAGGGAAAAAAGATCTTGAAGCATACAAGAAGTTCCTCAAAAAAGCTGCCGAAGTACATGCACAGTTTGATCGCCTTGAGGAGACCAAAGAACTTTTCATCGAGATTCTCAAATATGAAGCTGACACCCCCAACCCATTCAACACGTTGGGTGTCAATCTCCGCAAACAAGGCGACTATCCCGGGGCCATCCATGCCTACCGACAGGCACTGGAACTAACGCCCAATGATGAGAATATTTATTTCAACATGGCCAAGGCTCTCTATTTCATGGGGCAATTGGAACAGGCATCCAAAGATGTCATCATGTCATTGAAAATGAACCCCGAGTTCAGGGAAGCCAACAAGTTGTATCAGCGAATCCACGGCAAACCATGGGTTCCGGTCAAAGGGAAAGTCGGCAGAGCACGCCCCATACCCGAAGGAACCCGAGAGTCTGCCAAGGACCTCGACCCTTAATAAGCGCTACAGCTCCATGGCATACGAACCATACATTCGCCTCGGCGCGTTTTTCATTATTCTGATCGCCATGGGTGTCGCTGAAACACTGTGGCCCCGGCGCGTACTTGATGCGCCCAAGGCAAAACGGTGGTTTTCCAATGTCGGCATCTCATTCGTATCAGCAGGTCTTGTTCGCCTTCTGCTTCCCTTGGTTCCCACAGTATTGGCCCTGTACTGCACCGAGCAGGGCTGGGGACCCCTCAATATACTAGAAGTACCTTATTGGTTCGCATTTATTCTGTCCGTACTGATTCTGGACATGCTGATTTATGGGCAACACGTAGCGTTCCATTATTACCCGATTCTTTGGCGACTTCACCGCATGCACCATGCTGATATTAATATAGATGCCAGTACGGGCATACGCTTTCACCCTATCGAAATCTTCTTGTCCATGGTCATTAAACTGGTGTCCATCCTCGTCCTCGGGCCGCCTGCCAGTGCGGTTCTGACATTCGAGGTACTGCTGAATGGATCTGCAATGTTTAACCATGCAAATGTATTCATTCCCATAAGAACTGATGCAACCTTGAGACAGTTCCTGGTTACTCCCGACATGCACCGTGTTCACCACTCAACGCACAGACGGGAGTACAACACCAATTACGGTTTCTGCTTTCCATGGTGGGACAGGATGTTCAAAACCTACACAGCCCAGCCCGCAGAAGGTCATACGGGTATGAAGATTGGATTGAATATTTTCAGGGACTCTCGATACCACGGTCTCTTCTCAATGCTACGCATCCCCTTCCTCTAGTTTTCGTCTGTACTTTGGTTAAGTAATGGTTATACTTTTATCATTACTAACTCACCAGCGAATCGGAGGATTACATGTTCCAACCTGATCCATATGACGTCATAATTCTTGGAGCCGGCCCCGGCGGATTACAGGCGGCCATTCATGCAGCCAGGAAGAAAGCCAAAACGCTCATGCTTGGACGCATGGACAACAGCAGCCTCTATTGGGCTCATGTTGAAAACTACTGCTGCCAGTTCAAGATCTCAGGAGAAGATATTCTCAATACAGGACGCGAGCAGGCTATTAGCTTTGGAGCAGAGTTTCGGGATGAAGACGTTCTGTCCATTAACCCCGATGGAAAGCTCTTCAAGCTCGACCTGGAATCCGGCGAATCAGTCCTTGCCAAGACGGTCATTCTTGCTACAGGCTCCAGCCGAAACAAGCTGAAAGTGCCTGGTGAAAAGGAGTTGCTGGGTAAAGGCGTCAGCTACTGCGTCGATTGTGACGCAGGATTCTACCGAGATGAAGTGGTAGCTGTTGCCGGATGCCGTAGCGCGGCCGCAGGAGGAGCTGTTTCCCTCACCAACTTCGCCAGTGAGGTTCACCTCTACTGCGAAGAGCTGGACATTGCCGATGGCCTGTCGGAACAGCTCAAAACCTCGGGAGTCAACGTCCATGAAGGTGTTACGATAGAATCCATTGAAGGAACCGACGCTGTTGAAGCGGTCAAACTCAGCGACGGAACGACACAAAGTGTCTCCGGTGTCTTCATTGAACTGGGAGCCAAGGGCGTTCTCGAATTAACCGCAAGCCTCGGTGTTCAACTGGATGAATCGATGAAGTATATTGAAACCGACAAAAAGCAACGAACAAACGTCGAAGGCATATACGCTGCGGGCGACATCTGCGGCCCTCCCCTGCAGATGGCCAAAGCGGTGGGAGAAGGTTGTGTGGCAGGCATCGAAGCTGCCGGATTCGCAAAAAAGCTTGAACTGTAAATAGATGCTAAATACGGGGGATGCCACAGCAGACTTGGGCTTCAACAAATTCCATAATGCTTCTGTGTGCGTCCCCCTCTTCATTTTTGAATTCCAGTACCGCATATTCAAATCCAAGCTTCATAAAGGTCTGAACCACGCGGCAACGAATTTCATACCCTTTTGAGCCAAAAGGGAAAAATCGGAGCAAGACTTCGTTTTCAGCTCCTGGAACAAATGGAATCCCGCCACCTGTCATCAAACGAATCTTAGTGCAGCTCGCCGACACATCTTCCATGACTCCATCAAGTTGTTTGTCACCATCAATCACTATGGCCGGAAAAGAACACTTGCACCGAGGTTCTCGACGCTCTTCGGCATCAAATGTTTTTCGGGGCTTCTGCAACTCCATAAGCATTGTAGCGGAAGACACTTTGTTGAGCACACGAGTCTTGAACCCGCGCAACCGCCCTTCGAATGCATACCTGACGAGAACATTCGGATCGGTTTTCAAACGCTCTAAAACCACCTCGGGAACCGGCGAGTACACCATATAGTTTTCATCCTTCGTAATATCGGCCACAACACTCACGAACCGATCCCCGAAGGTCGAAAACTCCATCAACACCTTGTCCCCAACACTGATGGTTTCCAAAGCAGTTTCTCCTTTTTTTCGTAAAATATCCCATGGTCATGGTACCAGCAATTATATATGGTCCTTCGCGATACACATGGAGTAAACATGCTTGCAACATTGAGAACACTCGGCATCGGGGCTTGGCTCGCCTGCATTTTGACACTGGTCTACCAGGGGCTCTCGTGGGCCTTGAATGCCTCCTGGCCATCGCTGACACTTATGTCAGTATCCAATAATCTTCTGGGATTCGACCTACTGTCCATTCTTCAAAATCTCCCAGTCGATCTGGCCGTCAAAACCATCTACATACTTTCCACGACAGAACTTTCAATTGCCCTATGGTGGCTTGGTGTTTTCTTCTTTGGAACGGCACTCGGCTGGAAAGTTGTCTTCGGAAAATAATCCCGGCACCGGGATATTATTTCGTTTTCAAAGCAAGCAATAAACCAAGGCTTCTTGTAAGAACCTCCCTTGATAGCAGCAATCGAGAAGCCTCAACCGACTCGCCAGCATCCTACCTAGCCGTCACTCACCTCTCTCATTTCGACTATCTATCATAGCATAATCTCTACCAACAAAAAGGTGAGGGGCGCAGCCTCGACATACCTATCCAACATTAACGGTTCAACCTCTCTCAGACGTTGTTCACGTGAAGAAGCAGGCAATTGTACTTTGATATGGACGAAACCCTGTTTTTTCAGCTACAAGACAACAATACCAAAAAAATATGAGGTTTGATAATTGCACAGACGTTACTTTCCCATTGCCATACTGACTGGAATATTGCTGATCACTGCGATTGCCGGATACCTGATTCCTCTGGAGAGTTCTGCGCAACCCGTGCGTATCCTCCTTCCCAATAAAGGAGGAAATGTAATATTCACCCACGAACCCCATATTTCCATTCAAGATGACCAATGTGTCACATGTCATCATACGACCTTAAAAGATGACGATCCGATTGCTTGTAAAAGCTGCCACGTAAAAACGTTTGACGAGACTTTCATCATCGAACACCCCACGCAGTTCGATGACAAACAGTGTGCAAGTTGCCACCATGCAGATTCCAACATCGACAGATTTACTCATGACGACCACGCCCTCGATTATGCAGACAGTGACTGTCAATCATGCCATCACGATGAATCCATTGAGCCAGAGCCACAGGCATGCTCAAACTGCCACCAGAAAGAAGGGAAAGACGACATCCCCAGCCTGAAGGTTGCAAACCACACACGTTGCGCAAGTTGTCACGATGACATGTTCGATCAGGGCGTCGAAGGATGTGGCTACTGCCATGTCCGTAACGAGCAAAAAGAACAGAAAACTGCAGATCAGGAAGCGTGCTCAAGCTGTCATGAGGAAAGCATCGACCAGCTTATCCCCACCACGACAGTTGCTTTCCACGGTCAGTGCAGAGGATGTCACGAAACCATGGATGCTGGCCCCTACGGTGACGAAAACTGCGACAAATGCCACATGAACTAGGGATTGATAACCCATGACAACATTTAGCTTCAGCCTGCTTACCGGAGAAAACGGTCCATTAGTCACATTAAATGCTCCGGAGACTTTCAGCATTCCTACGCCGACACATAAATCCATTGTGTCTGAAGGAGATGAAGTACTCGCGGATGAAAAAATTGCAGAGGCAACGCGACCCGGAGTCGGAGATGTTCACTCCCCTGCTGCCGGGAAAATAGAGGATATAACAGTTGATGCCATCGTTGTTTGCAGATCGGGTACCGGGCAAAACACCCCGGACTCTGCTCCTCCAAGCGGAGGGAAAGCCCTCAGAGAATGGCTTCGTGGACTTGGCATCAACACGTATCAGTTGGTTCGCGCCTCTCAGTTAATCATAAATGCCGTCCCGCCAGAGCCAGGAATTTCCATTTATGAACCTCTTATTCAGGACTACAGACATATCGTCGAACTGGGACTCGACGCAGTACAGCGGATCGTCAACCCTTCCAAGCTCCACTTGGTGGTAGCCAAGGGTAACAGGACCAATGCTTTTCCCAATTGTTCCATTCTTCAGGTTCCACCAGTGTACCCTAATGGCATAGATCAACTTGTCATCAAGGCCACCACCGGAGAAGAGACACTCTTGGGGACACGCCCGAAAGACGCCACAATTCTTTCTATTCGCGATCTCTACTACATCGGGAAAGTGATGGAAACGAAGCGCCCTCTCACTGAAACGATCATGACAATCGGCAAAGACAACCTTTTGATCAAGATCGGCACTCAGATTCGGCACCTGGCCCAAGAAGCAGGGGTAACTGTCCAGCCTGGGGATCGCGTCATATTCGGAGGCCTGATGCGCGGCGTAGCAGCGCTCAACATAGATCAGGGAGTCGATAAATATACGACCGGCATGATTATCCTTCGACATGACGAGGGGCTATCCCCTACAGACAACTTCTGCCTTGGCTGCGGAGAATGCGAACGCCATTGTCCGGCCCGCATCATGCCCGGCCTCATAAGCAGATGTGCGGAATTCAAGCACTTTGAACGAGCGGAGGATTATCACATTCACTCATGTATTGAATGTGGCATTTGCGGATATTGGTGCAAAGCCCAACGTCCGTTGCTGCAGTATATAAAGCTGGCAAAGTATGAAATTGCCCTTCTCAGAACCGCCTCAAGCACGCTGGAAGGAGAAGGCCAATGAAAATAATCCTACCATTTCAGCCAATACTCACGGTTACCGTTGCCCCGTACGCTCACTGTGGGCGAACCATTAACGGCTACATAAGAGAAACACTAATCGCCATGCTGCCAGCGGCTATCATGGCAATGGTCGGCTTTGGCGTTGGGGCCATGCGCGTCATGGCTTTATCCTGTGCGGTTGCGGTTCTCTGTGAAGCGATGTGCAACAAATTCACCAAGACAGAACAATCCATAGACAATCTCAGTGCCGTCCATACAGGCTTGCTTTTTGCCTTTTTACTGCCAGCATCGGCACCGTGGTGGCTGGTCACACTCGGATCGGCATCATCAATCATACTGGGGAAAATGATTTTTGGCGGACTCGGAGCCAACCCATTGTGCGCTCCACTTGTCGGTTGGGCAACTTGCCGTATCTCATGGGGAAGTTTCATGGACACCAATGCAACCATGCTTATGTCCAACCTCCCTGCCCCTCTTCAGGATTTGAAATACTTCGGTTTGGAATCCGTTCAATCAATCGACTACATGGCTATGCTTTCAGGTAAGCAACTGGGAGGGCTTGGCGAGGTTCAGCTTGCTGCCTTACTTCTTGGTGCAGCATTCCTGCTGGTCAGGCGTCACATAGGTTGGGAAATCCCCATGGCCTTCCTCGGTGGTGTCACCCTGACAGCATGGATTTTCCAGATGATAGATCCGGCTACCTATGCCTCCCCGCTCTTCCACTTGATGACTGGCGGAACGCTGTTCGGTGCATTCTTCCTCATGACCGAACCGGCCTCCTCACCAACAGGAAGAATCCCGTCACTGATTTATGGGCTGATGGGCGGCGCGATGGTTATCATCATTCGAGTTTACGGCATTTACCCCGACGGTGTTCCGTTTGCCATTCTTTTTGCCAACCTGTTTACACCGCTGCTTGATCGCATCCGTCCCAAACCATTTGGCGGACCTTACCAACTGACACAAGAGCCGGAGGATGATTAAATATGCGAGAAATGCTGAAGATGGTTCTCGTACTGTCGCTCATTTGCGGCTTGTCTGGCCTGACCCTTGCGACGGTTCGAGAGGCAACCAAGGAAAAGATCGAAGAACAAGTGCTGACCTATGTTCAAGGGCCGGCAATCAGCCAAGTTTTCACGGAATATGACAATAATCCGGTAAAAGACCGTAAAACCTTTGATCTGGCAGATGGCCCAATCACGGTTTTCCCGGCCATGAGCAATGGCAAGTTGACCGGTGTCGCCTTTGAGCGTTTCGGCACAGGATACGGTGGACCCGTCGGCGTCATGGTGGGCATATCAATAGATGGTTCACGCATATCAGGGATAGGCATTACAACCATGAAGGAAACCCCTGGCCTGGGCGCTCGTGCATCTGAAGCAGAATTTCGTGACCAGTTCCAGCAACACTCCACAGACTCTATCGCATTGGCCCGAAATGGTGGTCAGATACAAGCTATTGCCGGAGCCACGATTACATCGACTGCAACAATCTCCGCAGTCAATGAAGCCATAACGATTTTCAATCAATTGAAGGAAGATATTCCCACAGCCTGGGGATCTTGAGGGTAAGATATGAGTTTATTGTGGAAAGAGTTTTCCAAAGGATTGTGGACCGATCTACCGCCATTCAAGGTAGTACTTGGCCTGTGTCCGGTACTGGCTGTAACGAAAACCGCGTATAATGGTTTTGGCATGGGGATGGCCGTCATTTTCGTCCTGACATTTTCCAATCTACTGGTCTCGCTGCTGCGTAATCTCATCCCGGCGAAAGTCCGTATCGCCTGCTTTATCGTTGTAGCAGCCTCCCTTGTCGTTTGCGTCGAACTCCTTATGCAAGCTTACGCCTATCCGCTGTATCAACAGCTCGGTATTTTCGTTCCGCTGATTGTCGTTAACTGCATCATACTTGGTCGAGCCGAAGCTTTTGCCTCTAAAAACCCTGTCTACCTGGCGGTAGCCGATGGACTGGGTATGGGCATAGGTTTCACCATTTCTCTGACACTGCTCGGCTCCATTCGTGAACTCTTCGGATATGGAACATGGTTTGGCCTTGAAATCATGGGAGGATGGTTCGAGCCGTTCTCCTTCATGGTTGAAGCACCCGGGGCTTTTGTCTGTCTTGGTTTGATGCTGGCGGGTATGAATGCATTCACAAACTGGCAACGTAAAACACGTGGCCTTGATGCAGTAGAAGGCCCTGTTCACGATTGTAAAACCTGCGGCTTGTGCGCCAAAAAACCGGCTATATAAGGAACTGCCATGGATTACTTCGTCCTCGTTATCGCCGCCATATTTGTCAATAATATTGTCCTTGCGCAGTATCTCGGCAACTGCCCGTTCATTGGCACATCAAAAGAATCCGGGGTGGCCATCGGCATGGGACTGGCCGTCGTATTTGTCGCGACAATGGCGGCAAGCATCACCTGGTGTGTGCAGAAGTATCTGCTCGGCCCCAATGACCTGGCCTACCTCCAGACCATTTGCTTCATCCTTGTTATTGCGGCACTTGTACAATTTGTTGAAATGTTTCTCAAAAAAATTATCCCGCCGCTCTACAAATCACTTGGCATTTTTCTCCCTCTCATCACAACGAACTGTGCCGTGCTGGGTATAGCCATCATCTGTCAACGCGAAGAGTACACGCTTCTCGAAACCATCATATTCTCCATTGCATCCGGAGCAGGTTTCATGCTGGCCCTTGTTGTACTCGCCGGGATACGCGAGCGTCTTGATCTATCCAGAGTTCCCGTCAGTCTCAAGGGGACCCCGCTCGCTCTCATCATGGCAGGACTCATGTCGTTAACTTTCTTTGCATTCAAAGGTATGGCCTCTTAGGAGATTCCATGATTGTTTCATCCGTTCTCGTATTATTGGGCATAGGATTCACAGCCGCGGTTGTTCTCGCTGTCGCTTCCAAGGTCCTGTACGTATATGAAGACCCACGTATCGCCCAGGTCGAATCCGTCCTCGCCGGTGCCAACTGTGGAGGTTGTGGGTTCCCCGGATGCGCGGCCGCGGCACAAGGAGTCATTGACGGCAAGGCAGGAGCAACAGTTTGCGTCATCGGCGGTGATGAGATCGCAGTCAAAGTGGCAGAAATCATGGGACTTGAGTTCTCCTCCATGGAACGTCAAATCGCCTTTGTCGACTGCACTGGCGGCATACGCGCCGAAGATATTTACGACTATGAAGGTGTTCCCGACTGCCGTGCGCAGAATCTGCTGTATCGAGGCAACAAGATGTGTCCCGAGGGATGCCTGGGGTATGGCACCTGTGTGGATGCATGTCAGTTCGGCGCCATTGAAATGGGCCCACAAGGATACCCCATTGTTGACCCCGAGCTTTGTACTGCCTGCAACGGTTGTGCTGTTGTATGCCCTCGCGGAGTCATAACCATCTGGGGACAGTCAGCCCGCATCACCCATCTGAATCGAAATACGGACTGCCTTGCACCGTGCAGACAAAAGTGCCCGGGCCAGATCAATATCCCCCGCTACATTGAACAGGTTTCGCGTGGTGATTATGCCGGAGCGCTGGAAACAATTCGTGAACGCATCCCCATGCCTCTGTCCATTGGACGAGTCTGCCCGCACCCTTGTGAAGGAGTTTGTCGACGAAAGCATGTTGAAGAAGCAATTGGCATCAACATGATCAAACGCTTTGTCGCCGATTGGGAAATGAACTCTGGAAGACGCCTTCCAATCCCCTGTGCGTCGGATACAGGACGAAAGGTCGCCATCGTTGGTGGTGGGCCCGCAGGAATTGCCTGTGCTTTCTATTTGCGACGCCTAGGTCATAGCCCGACCATTTATGAATCAATGCCTAAACTCGGCGGCCAGCTTCGCTACGGCATTCCTGAATACCGACTGCCCAAAGATGTTCTTGATTGGGAAATACAAGGCATTCTTGACCTTGGTATCGAAACTAAATGCAGCCAGAAATTTGGGACAGACTTTTCACTAAACACACTTCAGGAAGAAGGATTCGAAGCAGTCTTCCTCGGAATCGGTGCTTGGATGAATCTCACCCTCCGCATTGAGGGAGAAGAGGCTGAGGGGGTAGAAACTGGCACTGAGTTCCTGACTAAAGTCGGCCTGGGAATGGAAACCGGGATCGGTAAGAAAGTTGTTGTCATTGGAGGTGGTAACACCGCTATTGATACAGCTCGATCCAGTGTCAGGCTTGGTGCAGATGTCACTCTCATGTACCGCCGTACAAGAGATGAAATGCCCGCCAATATCGAAGAAATCGTTGGAGCGGAAGAAGAGACTGTGCACTATCTCCTACTTGCTGCCCCCAAGCGAATTCTGACGGACGACGATGGTCATGTGACCCACGTGGAATACATCAAGATGGAACTGGGTGAACCCGACGACTCTGGCAGACGTCGCCCAATCCCCATCGAAGGGTCTGAAACGCTCATCGAGTGTGACACGGTTTATACGGCAATCGGCCAAAAGCCTGAACTATCATGCCTGTATGACGAATCCGGGACATGTAAACTGAACGAAACCAAGTGGAGGACCCTGGACGCCCATCCAGACACCCTGCAAACAGCCATGCCACATGTGTTCACAGGTGGCGATATGCACACAGGTCCAGCCCTTGTCATCACAGCCCTGGGTGAAGGTAGAAAGGCGGCGCGATCCATCCATCAGTATTTGACAGAAGGCTCCCTTCACTACCCGACAGACATACAACGCGAACTGATTCCGTATACCATGTTCACTAATGTCCCTGATGTTGGACTCCGCAAACGAGCTGAAATGCCCCATTTGATCGAGTGCGACGAGAGGACATGTTCATTTGAGGAAATTGAAGGAACACTGACAGAAGAAGAAACCAAACACGAAACATGCAGATGCCTGCGATGCGGACTCACCTGCTACAATCGAGACATGGGTGAAGATGAAGTGTGCACAGGCGATGACTGCGTGAAGCTGGCATAAAAAACAACTTGCCAACCCAAAAGGTTGCAGATATATCAAATCTCCTCTTTAAAAAGAGGCAATAAAGATAAATGGGCGATTAACTCAGCTGGTCAGAGTGCCATCTTCACACGGTGGAAGTCGGCAGTTCAAATCTGCCATCGCCCACCAGCTATTTCAAACTGTTACGAGTCAAGTGGTGCCTTAGCCGCCAAGCCTACTCACCTTTTGACTCACCTTTTTCAGCCTCCGCTTATTCGCCGGAGGCTTTTTTCATCTCCAAAACCTTACCGCCAAACGCCTTGCCTACAGCCTCGGATGCATCCTTCAGGCTATGGACATACCGGGCCGTCGTCGTTACCGACTGGTGCCGCAATATCTGCTGGATTGTTGGTAAGGGGATCCCTGCGTCAGCAAGCATGGATGCGGACAGGTGCCGGATGGAATGAAAACCAAACGGCTTTACGCCTGCCCTCTTGCACATTCGCTGCATCATATTGTTCGCATAGGAATACGATTCTTCCGTTTTCGGATTAATGAACACATACTCGCCGAATCCTGTCTCAAGCCGCTGCTCGGCCAGAGTCTCTGCAAGTCGATCAGTCATGGGGATCCAATCCCCTTCCCTGCCCGAGGTCCGTTTCTTCGTGAACAAGCGGATGCGCTCATTCTTGAAATCAACGTCCTCCCATTTCAGGTTGAACACCTCACTTCGGCGAGCAGCAGTATGCAGATAAGTCAGCATCATGCGCCTCCGATGCGGCATTTCAATATACTTCTTGCTTTTCTTTGAGTGGCCGGTCGGAACAAGGTTTGCGACGTCATACACCTTCCAGAAATCACTCTCTGGCGGCACATACCGGTCAACCTTGTCCGTCTTATATGGCTCCACATCCCAGGGACACTCTCCTTTAACAAGGTGAGCACGCTTGCCCCAGTTCCACAAACGGACAATGTGCTTGCGGAACGTGTTGGCTCTATGCCCACTGCGTGTTTCTGCAATATGGTCGAGGAACTGACGCACAACATCATGGTGCAGCTCCGCCACAGCCATGACCGGCTGAACACCAGGCCACCCGAGCAGCTCAGAGAAGACAAGCGTCTTGTCATCATACGTCCCCTTGGCAACGCCTTTTGCCGTGAGCGCGGACAGATGCTTTGTCATGAGAGAGTGCAAGGAGACCGTGCGGGTCTTCGTCAATGAACACTCTTTCAACTTCTGCCTGATCAAAAGCTCCCACTCCAAGGCTTTCTTCTTGGTAGCGAGCTTTCTTTCCTTCCTGCGTCCGTCTGGCAGCGTCACCCGTCCAAACCATTCTATTCTTCCCGTCTTCCGGTTCTTCCGTTTTACCGGCATCAGAACCTCCCTTACTGGTGGGTCTCAATGCTTCCACTATGTTGTTTTCATAGAACAGCCACCGGCCCCCGACATTAACCCCGCCGAGGTCGGCTGCGTTCTTGTAAACCCATTCAACCGACTTCTGCAATGCTGCGGCCACATCTCTGGCCTTGTATTGCCCACCCAGTTGATTTTGAAGCACTTGAGAGAGTCCCATACCCTAATCCTTACCCATTAAAGTCGAATCTTCGACCACAACATTCACCCGGCGCTTCATGACGCGAGCCCCGCCACACAGCTTGCAAGGCTGAGGTACAGAGCTGGGCAGATCCACATCTTCATGCCCCCAACCATCACACCGAGGACAAACGATCAGCCCTTCAAAGTTCCCAGGGCGAGCGCCCATCAAAAATTGCTGTTTTTCAATTCGATCCTGTCGTGTCATACTCTCCTCGCTGCCGGGGCGTTCCCAGCTGTAACGCGAATGAGAGGCCGCGCCGCATGGAGCGGCCTCTGTCGTTGCTTGTACCTACTGAACCCAGCCAATTCGCTGGACCTCAATCGCCAGCTTCTCCTGAGACACGGTTGCGTATCTCATGGTCGTACCTACATTGGAATGACCGAGCAGATTCATGAGCACGTAAATATCTCCATCCCGCAACACGAAACCACAAGCAAACGAATGCCGAAAGTTGTGCAGATGAAGGTCGGGATACCCGGCATTGATAAGCTCCTGCTTTGCCCAATGAGTCACAGAATCGGGATTCTTCCAGCGCGGAAAAACCATCTCGTGCCGACCCCAAAAAATGCACTGTTCCACCAGCACCTCATAAAAGAGGTCATTGATTGGAAACACAATGTCTTGATTAATCTTGGTTGAATGGACCGTGTACTCGCTCCGATCCCAATTAATGTCACTCCATTTGAGGTCGAGCAGCTCGCACCGACGGCGACCAGTAGCAAGATAAGCAGTGATGAGCATCCGTTTATCGTGGTCCGTTATTCCGTTGATGAAAGCCGCCCACTCCTCGATGGGGATATACTTGGGCGGTGCTTTGTGAATGCGCGGAGGCTTAACGTCCGAAAGCGGGTTAACTTCAATATGCCCCCACCTTTTCCCGGTCTCAAATCCAGTATGCAAGTGGCGGTAGTGATTCGTTGTACTGGTCGCTTTCAACCCACGACGGGAACACTCAGAAATAAAAGTATCGGCATGACGCGGCTGCACACGATGCATGGGCGTCCGATGACCATCCGGCAGATGGCCAATGAACTTCCGAAAAGCTAGATCGTCAGCAGCGCGTGTAGACGGCTTAACAATCCCTTCTCGATAAAGAATGTACTCAGTGTGGAATTCGCCCATTGTGATCTCTTTTTCCTCTGTCATCCTAATGCTCCTGGCTTGAGGGTTATCCCCTCCCCAAACCTTGCATCAGTCAAAAATTCGTTTCTTTGTCGAATGCGGTTGTATCAGTTGACTTTTCGATAGAATCCTCCACGTCAATAATGCCGCAGCGGATTTCTTCCAGCTTGTTAAGGATGTCGAGAAGCAGCGCGGCCTCCACAGATTGAGTCGCGGCCCACTCTCCGCTAGGAAAAATCACCATCACTCTGTCGTCTTTTTGCTTGTACTGGTTTTCCATCATTGTCTCTCATGTAGGTTTAGACGATGTAGAAAGCCTTGATGTACGTTCCATCACCGACAGGGAAATATGCGACACCGTAGATTTCATCCTCGCCGGGGCCACTGTGCTGGTCGATGTACTCATGGTCGAAGACATCTTCGCAACTCGGCTGCTTGTCTCCCGTCACTTCGTCGGAGAAAACAACGTCCTCTATGCCCCAATTGGAACTGTCTGGATTGAGTATGTTCCTTACTGCTTTGATTGCTTCCTTGATTTCCATGTCATCTCCTTATGCTGAGTGAGTGGTTTGCGCAGCCCGCTGCGTCCATCGCTTCAAGCCTTTCGTCGTCTCTCCGCTAACCGTCTGCGGGCCGCGCAAAATTCCCTATTCGTTGTTGTGGCAACCCCTGGCGTAGGCTCCAGGGACTGCCTTGGTTCCGCTACAGTGCGCAGACGGTGTCGCCCTGATCGTTCATCAGGTACGCTTTCTTGTCGTAGTAGACGGCCACCAAATCTCCGTCATATCGAGCCAAGACCAATCGCTTGCAGTCTTTAGCCTTGTCTTCCACGCCGAAGGTGTAGGAGCATTCTTCCTCCGCCATGGCGGGGGCTATCCTTTCGTTTTGAGTGTCCAGCTTGACGCACTCCATGAAGCTCCAGCCTTGTTCAGTTTCAAACTTTGCAATCATTGCGTATCTCCTTGCGTACTTGCGTTCGTGCCTACGAAAAATTGTGATGATTGCGGATAGTGCGTTATTTTCTGAGTTGGATCGGACAGTCATCTTTGCAGCACTCTGGGGGTCCGTCAGGGCTAATCCTTTTGGGGTGCTTGCATCCAACATAGTTAGCTGGGTATGCACGGTGTCGGCAAAAATCTGCCTCAGAATTAAGTATCTCACGCACACGCCAATTACCTTTCGGACCGTTGACTTTCATATGTCGCTGCCTCCTGCTGATACTCGGGCATTTACGCCACGAGGGTTTTCTGTATGGGCTGGGAGAGCCGCGCTGCAGCGACCTCGCAGTATTGTTCCTCACGCTCAACACCAATCCACTTGCGGCCCATTTGTTCGCAAGCAATGGCAACGGGGCCAGAGCCAAGGAACGGGTCAAAGATGAGGTCGCCGGGCTTGGAGTAGCGTTCAAGAATCCACTTCATCACGGCCACCGGCTTTTGTGTCGGGTGGACGCGCTTCTCTTTGTCGGGGGAGGTCGCAGAAAGGCTGCCCTGAAGGAAGCCATTCCAGCGGTATTTGATTTTGCGCACGGCACTGTCAAAGGAGGTCCATGCCAGTTCGCAGTCGGCGAAGTCGTTGCCGCAGTTGTCCTTGTCCCAAACCACCCAGCAGGAAGTCGGGGGCAGGGAAAAATAGTTTCCGCCGAACACGATCTGATTGGGCGCAACGGCCATCATCATGTCGAAATATTCAGGCGCGGGCGGCTCGTTGTCCCAAGGAAGCGAACCGAAGTCACTCGAGGGGATAGCGGTGCCGCGTGTGTTCTTCGCGTCCTTTTTCCCGGCCTTGGTGCCACGGCTCCGATTCTTTCCCGCAGCCTCACCAATCCCATAGGGCGGGTCGGTCAAGATCAGGTCAACGGCGTTGACTCCCATGCAGTACATGAGGTCCATGCAGTCGGCATGATAGAGTTTGCCGTTTGGGGTGGAGAAATAGGGTTCCATATTAATCAGCCTCGTTTGATATGCGGTCTACCGCTTTTGAATCATCGGATTTCATTGATGTAGCTTTCGATGAACATTTCCGCTTGGTCGGCAACGATTGCATTGCCATAGCCGCGCAGCTCGCCCACACGCGTGGGAGTCCCATCAGCCAGCGGGAATGTGCCGGGTTCAACTGGCCTCCACTTTCCATCTCGGCAGAGGAGCCAGTCAGCATCTCGCCAGAATCCGTTAACCGGGCCGGGCCGACCAGGTGTACAAAGCTCCGGGGTCGCTGTGCTGTTGTCGGGATGAGGTTGTTCTTGTCCACAGCATCCAAGAGCGTTTTCGTAGTCCAGTTGTCCACCTTGCTGTCTTCCACATTCGGAGTCGGCCAGCCCGTCAGAAACGCGACTCTCGGGAGTTGATCCAAGCGGCTCCGTCCGTCCGGTCGCGTGGTCGCCATTCCCGGCGTGTCCTTCCAATCTCTCGTTGAAGCTGTCGGCCATCCGGCAAGCCTCGCCGCATCCGCAGGATTCAGTCCCGAATTCATTCCGCGACACATCTTCGCCTCCGGTTTTTCTCCTTTGCCGTTGTTGGTGGAGTTCGGAGTGGGCCATCCCGCAAGTTGAACCTTGGATCCAAGTCCGCAGTCGTTCCCGCGATAAACCCCAGTCTTCTCCGAAAGCCTTTTCTTTCTCTCCCAAACTTTCGCGGGATCTGTGTTCGGCTCCACCACACAGGGAGTCGGCCACCCAGTATAATCGTTGGCGGATGTGCGGCGCGCCGAAGCCCGCAGCGCAGGTATCAACCGCCCCGCAGGCGTAGCCCTGTCCTTCCAAGTCAGTGTGTACAAGGTCGAGCCAAGCAAGGCCGTCTTTTGATGCAACCTGTTCGCCAAAGACAACCGGAGGCGTCTCGATCGAGATGAGATGGAAGAACGCGGGCCAAAGGTGCCGCTCGTCAGCAAACCCAATTCCTTTGCCTGCGCTGCTGAAAGGCTGGCAAGGGCAGGAACCGGTCCACACAGGTCTATCGTCGGGCCATCCTGCATTTCGCAGGGCGTAGGACCACACGCCAATTCCGGCGAAAAAGTGGCATTGGGTAAACCCGGTAAGGTCATCTGGTGCGACATCGAGGATGCTCCTTTCGTCAACTTCGCCGTCTGCAATCACACCCGCTTTAATCAGTTCGCGGAGCCACGCAGCGGCAAAGGGATCAAATTCGTTGTAGTATGCGGCCAATGGTCAACTGCCTATCAATTTTCCGGCCATCCGGCGGGCTTGCCGATACGTTTGAACTCATAGACCCACACCCATTCGTTGCGGTCCCAAGAGCCTGGATAGATAGACTCCCAAAGGACACGGAAAGCTTCTTTCGTGTAGCCATTAGGGAATCCAAAACTGCCAGCGTAATTGTAGGCCATAGCGATTTCTTCGGCGCTCAAGGTGCCGTCGATATACTGGCCGTCGGAATCAGGTAGGAAATAATCAAGATTCAAGGGAGAGCACTCAAGCAGCTTCCCGCATTTGTCGCACCGTTCAAAGTCGTCGGTTTCAATTGATGCCCCTGAATATCCACCGTCTATCTCCCGACCATCGGCAATCGCCTCAGCGCATGTGCGGCAATAGGAAGGCCCAGCATCATCGGTAAACCAACATTGCGGCTCCCAATCTTCTCCGTATTCTCCTAGCCAATCCCTAACGTGAAGCTCTATTCCCTCAGCCAAGCAATCAGCCTCGCTGATATTCCTGATTTGTTCGATACGAACGGATTTCACTTCAAGGAAAAGGCGGCAAAATGGCTTCGGCATATGGATAGACGGACGCATCGGGAGCGACTTTTCACACGGCATGTCGTCTGCATCGTATCCAATGTCAGGAACTTCATCAGTGGCCGGGTAGATGATCTCGGTTATATCCCTGTTAGGAAGTCCTGTTTCGGGATTGCCGGGATTATATAAACCGTGGGTTTCACGCACCCAAACAATATCGCCGGGTTGAAGTGGCGCGGCAGTCTTTCCGGGTGCGGCCCATTCACCCTTGGGCTGGGGCTTGATTGGCCTCCGGTCCTGCGTCTGCAAACCTTCCAGCATAGCACGGACAACGGGAGCCTTGGCGAGCATCGGTTTAGCTTTCATCTACTGCCCCTCCATTCACTGTCGGAAATTCGCGAACGATTTTGCCGCCAATCTTTTCGCCACCGGGGATTCGCCAATCTTCGAGGCCTTTGTAGGAACCCCATTTTTTGAAGAAAAACGGAACGCCTTCGGACTCGCACTGCATGAGCAGATCGCAAGCCCAATCGGGATGCATGGGGCGTGCACCATGTCCGGTTTCGCCTCCACAGATAACCCAATCCAAGAACGCGCCGTCTGAACCGAACTGAAAATCCCATTCGCCATGTCGCAATAAGGTTTCGCCACCGAGCAGGGCGTTGAATGCACTAGGGAGAACGCTTTGATGGAAGTTCAGAATATCCAAACGAACGGGACCTAGCATCGGTTCCACGCTAACGAACCGGACGGATGCTGGGGTGTCGAGCAGGATGGGGATACGGTGGTCGGCCCATTGTTGGTTTTCTACGGTGACACCGAGCCAGACGTTGGGCATACCCCGGTCAAGCCATTGAGTTACGGCGTTCTCGTTCTCGATTGCCAGAGGCGTGTCCACAAACCCAACACCATACCTCAGTTTGTTCATGTACTCCCGCATCCCCTCGGGCCGTTTGGTGAGAATCTGGTAGGTAATGTGCGGAGTCATCGCCATGACTGCGAAAATTTTGTCCAGCCACTCGTCGGGGGTTTCCTTGTGGAAGAGGTCGGTCATGGAGCCGACGAACACACGACACGGCTTGCGCCAGTGGAGGGGCTTGCCAAGAGCCGATTCGACCAAATAAGTCCTGCCGTTCCATGCCTTGCAAGTAAGGCCGACGACTTCGCCATAGCTGGCGGCTGTCTGCTCCATTTGGGCAAGACGGCAAGCCATCTTTTCAGCATAGCAGTTGTCGCAAGCCGGGGAGACTTTGGTGCATCCGATGATCGGATTCCAGGTCTTATCGGTCCATTCTATTTTACTCATATCTAAACTGCCCTCTCAAACTTAGAGCATTCCTTCAGCGTCACCGGGGCAATCCTACGTGAACAGCCATGAGCCTGACGCTGCCCGACCGCCATCCAGATGAACCGCCCCTGCCCTAGCTGGTGCTCGGCCCGGGCGCAGTTCTTGGCCCAGTGTCGACAATCCTCATCGGCGCAGCGCATACGGTCAGGGTTTAAATCTCGACTCTTTATCTTTGCCTTACTCACCCCGCCCTCCAGAAAACTGCATGCCAGAATTGAAAATCACATCACCTACAGGGGCGAATTCTTCCTGACCTTGGTCAACACCATGCATCCCCTTGCGCAGCTGCCGGAGTAGATCGAGATTGGGCTGGGTATCGACACCCAACTGATCAAAAACGAGACGGGATGCCTCCATGGACATGGGCACAACCTGCCGAGAGCGCTGCTTGACCAAAATATTTTCAACAGGAAGCTGAACAGTACGGATGATGAACGGCGCAAATGCCTGCAACGAAGAAAAACGGACGGGCTGCGGCAGATCCGCATCATGAAAAAGAGTCATCAGCTCAGTCATCAAGACATGCTCCCGGTCCAGTTCGAAACAGCCGTTAAGCACCTCGGCCAAACGCAAAAGCCGTTGCCGCTGTATTTCGGGTTGACGCATTTTCATCACTAAGCCCTCCGCACCATTTTGAGTCGATTGTGCTGGATTTGGCGTTGACGGCTGAAACGCTCACTTATGCCGAGAATCACTGCCGGGATGACAACAATCCCCAAAGCGAAGATGGTTCCGAGAACGTCCCTGAAATCGCCCATATCCGTCTCCATGGCTGTTTGGGGAGCCGCCTCACTCCCTGTTTTCCGCACCAGTCAAAAACACATCGGCGGATTACGAACTCCCCACCCGGCAAGGCGGACCGGAACCACTCCGGCACCGGGAAATTTGTTACTGATCCCCTGCTGGCAGACTGTGATCCAAACCACCGGCCTGCCCTGCCAGGTGCGCTATAAGCTGTCTGCGCTCCTGTGCTCTTTCCACGGCACGCTGGGTGAAATACTGCGCCATGCCCAAATGCCCGATCTCATCAAGAACCTTCGGGCCCATCTTCGCCTCGGCAATAATGGAAGAAAGCTCCCTGTCCACGGCTGCGATTCGTTCATTCAGGCTCGGCATAATAACCTCCTAAAATCTGTCACCAGGGCGCCCTGCTATGGGGCGCAATCCTGAAATAGCTTCGCTACTTTTATTGATCACATCGATTAACTCTCTGATCAGGCGACGGGCTTCCTTTTGGGTAATCCCTGTTCCACCGTCACTGTCGGGGTTAATTGCCTTCTCTCCTTCGCGTGCAACGTCTCCCATCTCTTTAAAGAGACGTCCCATGCTCAAAACGAGACCAGCGCAATCCATCGCGTCAAAGTCCATTTCAACGGCTCCTGTATCCACTTGCGCCTGAAGCCAATCCAAAAGCAGAGTTGAACCACACGCAGCACAAAACACGGCTACTTTCGGCAAAGTCGGCCAGTAGTCTTCTTTCGGATCTCTAATCCGGTTAAAATTGGATGGTCCCCAACCACAGGTTGAACCAATGTCTTCCCAGGACTTACCCGAACCGGACACCATCAACTGGAGAATGTCAGGCAATGAAAGGCTTGTGAGGTCGATTGAACCAAGATTTGCAGTTGCCATGATAGAAAACTCCTTAGAATCTTATCTTGTCGCTACACAAAAATTTATTAAACGTTGTGATCATGAAAAAATGTATTGTTCAGATTTGGCTAAAGACCGCCATGAAGGGCATCCCAACAAAGGGAAAGCTGGACATAAGCTTCACGTAGCTCTTTCTCTAATTGAGATTTGCTCTTTGTTGCGGGAGGCAAAACGGCATCAGGTATGCCAGCGGATAAACAACGCTTTCGGAGATTGGCATTAATTGTTTTACGGTTGAGCATAGTGTTCAGGCTATGCCCACTATGCACACCAACCTTCGCGGCCAGATCATCCAATGCTACGGATGATTCGTCTCTCCACTCGCGGTATGCTCGAACACGTTCTTTGTGATTATGATATGGATTCATGTGTTGAAACAATTTTTTGTTTCGTCATGTGGGCCTTTTTGCTACTTACACAGAAGAATGATGAGGCAATTGCAAAAAGCTTTAGTACGAAACGGTTTTTGACACTATTTTTTATCACGCACCTCTTTTTTGATAAAAATTTTTATTGCAGTCAACAAAAATCTTTATCAACACAGGCTCTTTTTATGGCTGAATGGACAAAACAATTTAAAATTATTAAGGAAAAAATTGATAAAATTTTTTCTGAGCATGGTTATACCTTCAGTCACGCTAAGGCTGAACAGTATTTAGGTGTTTCCAGAAACAAGTGGTCCTCCTGGAAAAGAGGACAAAGACCAAACGCAGACGACCTTGAGGCTATTGCTCGCAAACTTGATTTGAACCCAACTTGGCTCTTGCTAGGTGAAGGCACCCCTGAAAACGAGACGGCTACCGAGCCCACTAAACCATTTACTTGTTGTCCTCCTGGTCCAGTCTCAAAAGCAGTCATGGACATTGAAGAAGTAATGCAAGGCACATCGCGTTTAGATGTCCTGAAAGCAGCTATTGCAAAACTTGAAGCCGAATACTCCAAAGAAGCTGTTCAGGAAGGTGGCTATGGCCGACAACTGAAAGCGAGAGAAAGAACATCTTTCCACGAACCGGCTGCGGACTATCCAGATGGGAATGCTTGCGGGGTAGACGCGTACCAACAAGCAACGATCAAGAATGGCAACAAGGGCCTGTCAAAGAAATAAGGGTGGAGGCAGGGCTTAGCTCTGTCCTTTTTTTAATAAAAGAAATAGACAAACCTGTTTTTAAACCGATCAGTTCGTACCTGTTGAGCGAAATAAAAAAGGGTAAACTTAACTAAGATGAAAATTCTCATATTGGGACACGAGTACGACAAATTCATACTTGGAACTGGACCGTCAGGAGAAAAAACGCTTGTGCATTTAGGGCAACCACAGTTCGTGTGCAAAATAGCAGAGTCCCCGACGGAAATTCCCGAAGATGACTTTATATATATGCTGCCAGATGGAAGGACGCTCCATTCTCTCGCTTTAAGCTCTGGAAGCATCGATTCCATTGAAGACTTCAGCGCATTGATGGCTGAAGCTCAAAGTTCCATCCAACGAATAACTGAATAGGAGTTTCTGATGGGATACGTTCTGCTATGGATCATCATGGGCGCTATCACTGCTATGGTGGCAAAATCAAAAGGGAAATCAGCCTTTGCTTGGTTCGTCTATGGTCTACTTTTGTGGCCCATTGCCCTTACTCACGCCTTGCTTTCAAAAGCCGAAAACGACCAACCAGCTGAAAATCCGGCGACCTTAGACCAGGCAGACCTTAGAGAGTGCCCATTTTGTGCAGAACAAATAAAAGCGAAAGCAAGCAAGTGCAAGCACTGCCATGAATCGGTGACACCAATAGCAACTCCTGAAGTTGATAAAAAGGACGCCCCTCGAAAATGGGAAGACATCAAGAAAGAAAACGAAGTGGAAGTGCCTGACAAGGCAAACACCGCAAAAAGCATTGGGCAAGCTGTTCTTTATGGGATTATCACCATAGTCCTTATAATAGCTGGAGTCGCGTCATGGGCTTATTTCACAAAAGCCTGATTACCCTTTTATTCATATTTGCCTTCGCCCTGACAGGGATTGCCACAGCAGAGGAAGCCCGCGTCATCAGAGTTATCGACGGCGATTCTCTGCGCATCGAGCTGCGCGGTCTGGAAATGGATCTGCGGCTGCTCGGCGTGGATGCTCCGGAGTGGAACCAACCAGGCGGAGAAGAGGCCAAAGCATTCGTGCAAGCATGGGTCGACAAGGGAGACTCGATTGATCTTGAGTTCGATCGAAAGATGTACGGCAAATACGGACGCCTGCTTGCTTGGGTCTGGATGGATGACGAGCTACTCCAAGAGGAGCTAGTTCGTCACGGACATGCCCAAGTGAAATGGCTTAGTGTGAAGAATAAGCACTATAGCCGACTAAAACACGAAAAAGGAGAGATTAAATGAGCAGAAAATTCACAGCCAAAGACATTGACTTTGCGAAAAAGAAGATCCTAGCTTTAAAAAAGGACCCTGATGCCAACCTAGACACTATCCTTGGGGCCATTTCCCCAAGCAGTAACAATGATGGATACACGCTCCTGAAAGCCGTGCTGTCAGACGCCCCCCTTTCAGATGATGACCGCAACTGGCTTGAAAGTATTTCAGGCATGACAAGTTGGAATTAATCCATGAGGCTATGCCTGATAAATCATTTAGGATATCAGGCATAGCCTCATCATCCATCAAGCGTAGCTCGAACTCACCGCCCCCACCTCGGCGGCAGTCGTGGCCGCTTCGACCTCGGCAGAACGAGCAGCCTGCCATGCAAAGACTGCAGCGATGTGCGCCTTGCCTGCATCACGAACCTTGGCGAATAGTGTCGCATCCATGGTCACCCAGTCGGTTGGATTGGCCTTCCACTGGGCGGTGTACGTTGAGTCAGCCTCCAACTCCGAGGCCAATTCCAGATACGCTGTCCGCGCCGGAAGATCGGAGTCAAACAAGACGCCCTCAACCATGAAACCGGCGTCCCTCACCCGCTTCTTTTCCGCTTGAATCGCCACCAGCTTTGCCGCTTTCAGCTCTGCCAGTGTCGGCTCCGGCTCGGCAAAGGTTGCTCCGGCAGGAAGATCACCCAACTCCTGAACTTGCCCCAGATAATTGCCGTTTGAATCCCAGTGGTCCAACCCACGATAATCAGGCACTAGCTGCCACTGGCCGGTGGTGGTGTCGAACTGTGCAGCCTGTCCAGCCGGGGCATGCGGCGGCGCGAGTGACGTGGCATTGGCTGGCAGTACCGGCGTCTGGGCAACAGGATCAAGTCGCGCCGTACTCTCGAAAAGGAATTCACCGTTTTTCCCATAATTGAATATCTGCATCGCGTCCTCCTAATAAAAAATTATCGGCAAATAATGACGGTTTTTGGGTCGGGTCTCAGAACCGCCGTTAGCATTTACGCTTCTGGTGTATGCATTGGTGTCTGGTCCTACCTGGACCACGGAACTACCAGTGCCAGAGGTAGAGCCATCTGGCCCTGCTGCGAAGCTATGAGCGTGAGACCCAAAGCTATCTTCCTGGAATGTACCCACCGTCCCGCCAACAGGCACACCGCGGTCAAAGAGGTTGCGATCATCCGGCACGTTGAACACGCCCCCGCTGCCGCCGTAAGTGTAGCCGATGACGTTGAACAACTCAGGATAGTCAGCGGTGTTGTACTCTGCCCCGTCACGAACCAGCGCCCGCACGCCAGCCGGGATAACGTCCTCGGCAAAATGCCCAAGAACACCAGCAGGCATGTTGAACATCTTGTCATCAATGTCCTGCAACACCTCCTGCACATTCGCGCCAGCGAGCACCGAGAACGGCACAGCGTCCACCCCGACCTCGGAGGCCTCGCCACCGCCGACCCGTTTCCATGTCGGCTCAACGCCGATCAGCATCCAGAGGGATTTATCGTCCAACTGCAGGGCCAGCTTTTTCAAATCCGTGCTGACAAAGCCGGTCGCGTTCGCCCGCGCTGTCGCGTCAGCATATTCATATGAATGGGGAACATGGACTTGTTCACCAGAAAAGGTTCGATGCAGACCGCTCATTATACCACCTCGTAGAAGTTTTGCTCCACGCCATCGATTATCTCTGTGGCGGGCTGTTCTGTTCCGTCAATTACCTCGGTCACCATCTGGTAGATGCCGCTCAGATCACCGAGCGAATAGTCAACCTGGACTATCTCGCCGCTGGCCGGAGAATAGGATTCGGACACGGCGAAATCATAGATGAACCCGACCTCCAGATTGGACACGTCAAACTGCGGATCACGCGTGGATCCGATGTGTTTCCAGAGCCCACCCACACGACGCCGGTAGACCTGCCACTCCACAGCCCAGCCGCGCCAGAACAGCGACACCCGCTGCTTGACCAGATTGTCCTCCTTGCGGGAAAAGACCCCGGCCTGCAGGCCGATCACGGCCGCGCCCACTGCCGCCGATTCCAGCGCCGGAGCCTGCCCTTCATCGGCGTAGACCTCGGGCGCGTACTCCAGGGCAGTGATCTTGCGTTGCAGCTTGGATGGACCGGAGCGGTCGATGGACACGATCCGGTACCACTTGATCGTTGTGTTCGGCTCACCAAAGGCGACCACCGCCCCCTCGGACGGCGCGAACTGGAGGGTACCGTTGATAAAGAGTGAATCGGTCACCGTGTCCTCAAGAACTCCGGCAACATCCACGCACTCCACCAGCTCCTGTTCCGTTTCAGGGCTCTGTTGATCCACATGCATGATCCACAATTTGTAAGAGACACCAGCTATCAAACTCACAGGAGCATTGAGGACAATCAATGACTCAGTCGAACCTGACTGAACACGCGCCGTTTGTGAACCAAAGATGGTTGCGGCCTGGATAACATCACCAGGCAGCGCCCCGATAGCATCGGTAGACATCGTTCGCTCAATCGTTTCGGTGAGGTAGCGATTGCAGCGGAGCATATACACGCCCCACGCCCAGGCGCCCTGATAATCAGAACAGGTGTAGAGAGTTTCCTCTCTCACTCTGGGGGCCCGATTAGTAATTTGTCCATAAAAAGGACTGGTGACAAGAAACGTCGTACGACCTCGAACTTTGTCAAAGTAGGTCACCCGAATGGCATCGGCGCGTTCCTTTGTGTTGAGTTCTTCATATCCGAAAGTTCCCAGCAAGACATTGGCCTCTGTCACGACCATCGACTGCTCAGGCACATCCACAGGCCTGTCAGAGACACATGAAATACGGGTTCCGGCCTGAACAACACGGAACCGACCGTACCGCCCCATATGATCCCATGCCGTCTGAATATCCATGTAAGTATCGAAGTAAACCGACCCGACTATACCCTTGATATCTATCCATTCAGCTGCATTGAGAAAATCCCTGTAGACTATACGATCATAAGGGACTCCACCTCCGTAACGATAGTGATGGGCAAAATCCCATGCCGCCCATGCCAGATTACTCGCTGGCTTGGTTTGGTAGATCCCCAGTTCAGGATTCCAGACATTCACATTTGAACGACGAAGGGAACACGTCAGCCTCGGGACAGAACCGGAAAGCTGATCAGTAGCCATGGCCCGTACCGCCAGCAAACCAGAGTGTGGCAAAGCGAAATCTTCAGGCACAATCTCATGAACATATTCAAACCAGCACTCTGAAAGATACTGCATCCCCTCAGGCGGTGCCGTTTTAAACCTTGCCCTGAAATCATGCTTCCCCGGACCACCAAGAGCGTTTTTTCGCCAATAACGCCGGAGGGCTGCTTGCTGAGCACCTTTGACAGCATACTCCCCCAAGGATACCCAAGCACCACCATCTTTTCGGCGCTCAATTTCGATAGTCACAGTCAGTGAGGCCAAATTAAAACTATCTCCAGCAACGCCAATGCCTTTGGGGAACACAAAACCGAGACCAGCAGCCTCGATCGCGGTCCCCACCCCCTCAACAGTCACCCATTCCGTTGACATCTTTTGCGAAACAGACCGCTCATTGATGGTGTCGTTGAACCACTGAATCGGGACCTGATCGGCTGTTCCGCGCCTATATTCGGTCTGAACATCGGAATAGTTGCCCACCGGGTTGTCGTTCAACTTGACATCGTAACACCCATCAACATCCAGCGGACCCTCGCCCAAAAGATACAGCATGTTTAAATACTGCTTGTCTCCATCGGTCTCAATGTAGCGGGTGAGAAGAAAGGGAGTGACATTCGTTTTTTCACCGTACACAACAGGCACAGGCCGCCCGTTTTGTGTTGGATTGGACTGAGGCGTCCAAGAATATGTCGCTGACTCTTCAAAGCCGGTAGTCCCACTACCAAGGGAAGGTCCACTACTGCGCCCCGGAGGGAGGACCGCATTGACCAACGCCGTTCCGCCCAACATCAAGCCACCACTGATGGCCGCCGTCATTGTCGGCGAGAGGATACCGGCCATGGCCGCGAATGATCCGGTCATTGGCAACCCCATCATCCCTGCCGCCAAGTAGGGAGCCACCATAGGAGCGGCAACCATCATGGCAATCGATGCAACCATGGAAATTGGGTTTTTGCCACCGCCACCGCCGTCACGCGGAACGACCTTAAAAAGGACGCTGTCTCCAGCACGAACAGTCGTAGTCAGCAACTGGGAATCGCTCAGCAATACACCATTTAATGAAGCGGCTATCTTCAGATCACCGGACACATCCAAAGCACCATGAACCTCAACCGGTGCTGGGCCATAAGCCGAAACGCAGCGTCCCGGGGAGCGGAACTCTATATCCTTCTCACGTGGATTCATGAAATTCATCATGGTGATGACCATGACTTTACCAGATGGAATCTCGGGCAAAGGCAAATCAACTGTCGGCGACTTCACGCCGCGCCAACGCCAGAAAGACCGCACACACCGCGGCCAGGGGGCAGCATCAAGATTGTCTTTGTGGGGTCCACGCTTTCGCTGCATATGGAAAAACTTATTGTCACCCACAAACACGCCAAAATGGTTGCAGGCCTCGGGGTGCCGAACAGAGGTGGACATTACGACAAGACAGGGGACCTCCGGAGATTCCAGACGTTCCCACAGACCGGAAACCGCCTCTTCCTCAAAAATGGTACCTATACCAACAGGGTTGTCAGGATGCTCTTGATAGTCCGGAACCTTTATGCCGTAGCGCTCAAACAGTTCCATAACCGCACCCCAGCAATCGTAACCGCGCACCCCTTCGATATCGATTTCCCCTCGACCGCCATCGACAAAGCGAGACACCAGCATATCGTTCACAACAACTCTACCCATGGATGACTCCTTGCTCGACCATCGGGAACCCGCCGAATTTTTCTATGCGACCATTGGCCTTGCACGCCGAAAGAGTTCGCTCACAAGTCGGGACAAAGGGACAATCCGACCCCGAATCCCAACCGCAAAAATCTCGGGTGACAGCCCGTCGAGGAACCTGACGGGTGAAATACGACTCGCCACCGACACGAAAGAAAACCCATTCCATAGGAGGAGGAGAAGAGATACCAAGATCCTCAAAAAACCACTCTCCCACGGGTCCGGCTGTATCCGTCACACCCGTGGAAATTATGAGGAGTCGCAGTCTGGCTGGTTCATTGCCGTTTTGCTTACGCCAAATGCTCAACTCCTGAACATGGCGAAGAATTGCTCTGGACGCGTTTCCAACTCGGAAAGTCAACTGCCTCGCTTCGGCATTCGTAGACTCATTGACATCATCAAACTCAAAGTTGAATCGCTGCCAGATATCCCCTGACCCTATGGGCCACTCTACATCCTCAGGGTTGCTGCACAGCCGTAAAATCGTGCCGGTCGGCAGGTCTATTTCCAACAAGGCGATGTAAGCAGCACCTCCGTATTGTTTATTCCGTTCCTTGATATCTGAAAGAGAGGCAGGAACAGGCATTTACACCACCTCCTGGAATACGGCCTTGGCAGAGTAATACCCTTTCTTTTCATACGTTTCGTCCCATGACACCTTTTCGGATGTGTAATGGATTGTCATGACTTTACCGGAAACGGGGTGAACATACTGAAAAGGCGTAGAGCGCTGTTGTTCACGATGCGAAACAAGCGCGTCCTTTTCCTCAAGGGTCAACATTTCCCAGGAAAAGGTCATTGGAGAACGACGGGGCTTTGTGAAAATTTCTCTGACTTGATGGTCACCGGACTGAAAGGTGTTTTCAACAAACGGGTCATACACACCACCACCAGTGATTGAAGCTGGGCCGGGAAGTATAGGGGAAAAACCTGCCATCAGCGACCTCCTCGCAAATAGTCATAGAGTCCATGGGTATTCTCATTGGCAGCGGCCATGAAATTAATGGCCACGTTTTCCTTCGTCACAAAGGCATTGCCGTTGAACATCGGCTGAGATTGTGTCTGATGCATTATCCTGCCGTCCTGACCAATAAGCTGGACAATGACAGGGGGCATCTGCCCCCCCTGCATCTGGTCGGCCACGTTAGCTTGTTGCGCGGCATTAAGAACTAACTCCCCTTTTTGGCCGATGATGAGTTGCTCATTCACCCCAATGATGCCACCTGAGTGCATTCTTGGAGCGTTCCTGAACAAATCAGCCGGAACAAACCGGGCCGGTGCAGACTCACCACCGACCACCCCGCCATCGTGAAAGATGGACGCAAAGACACCGGAAAAGGCGTTGCCTATGGAACCGAACAATCCGGATCCACCTCCACCACCACCAAAAACTGCATCCTCCAACGGAGAAACAAGCTTCAGCTCAATCCACCGCTGAATGAATCTGTCGAGATATTTATTCCCGGTCGAGAACGATGCCGCCATGTTTGCAGACAAATCACGGAAAACAAACTCAGCATCCGAACCGAAATCACCGAATGCGACACTCCACTTGTCAACATTCTCAAGCATCCTGTCTGTCAGTGAATCTATCTGTTTGCCCTTCCAGAAATCAGCATCCGTCTGACTGACGCCATCAGTAAGCATCTGCTGATACTGCTCCTCGATACGCTGCCTGGAGGCGTACTCTTTGCCCAGTCGCAGTTCGTCGAGCTGCTCACGATAATCGGAAAGCCTTTTTTCTCTTGCCTTCTCTTCTCGCTCTTGAGCTGCTGCCGCTTTCTTTTCGAGACGCTCTTTTTCTTTAGCCAGCTTTTCCGCTTTTGCCTTTTCTGCCTCTTTTTGCTTTTCAGCTTCCCTTTCCAACTTTTCCTGATCAAGGACCGCATAATCCTTGGCTCGCTGATCAGCGTCGGCCTTGCCCTTATCCCTTGTGACAAAGGTATCTCGTAGGTCTTTTCCCTCTTGGAGAGCCTTGATCCTTGCAAGTTGCGACTCTAATTCCCTTAACTCCTCTTGAGCCTTCTCCAGATTTGCACTCTTGCCTATCCAGGCGTCCAAAATAGGCAGTTCAACTGCCTCATCACGCAAAACTTCAATACTCTGTTTTTGCCGCTCGATGGCCGACTCAAGCTGGCTTGCCTGATCCTCAATGGAAAATTCTCCGAACGTATCACGAACGGCAAACTGCAGATCCCGCACAACATCGATAAGGACACTCACTCCGCTCACTGCGGCATCCGTTTGTTCCATGGATTCCATCAGGTCCCGCCACTCATAAGACAGCGTGTCCAGGGCACCGAGTAAAGCAACAGCCTCACCTTCAGCCGCTCCCTCGAATTGGCCGCGGAGCACCTCCATGATTTTGGCCTGCGCTCCGGCAATATCGTTGGCCTCGGTCATCGCTTTGATGACTTCCTGCTCAGTCTCAGTAAACGAGACACCTACCCGGCGCATAGAGTTCAAACCCTTGATAGGATCTTCCAGCGCCTTGCCGAGCATTGTCGTGGCGCTTGTAAGAGACTGCCCGGTAACAACACTCATATCCTGAGCAAGCGCAATGGACTCGCGGAACGTATCGCCACTCACAGACCGGAACGTCTGCATGACATTGATAGCGTCCATAATTTGATTTCGATCACCCAAGGTGACCAAATCCCTTTCGCGAGCCAGATTGTCCAAATCTCTAGCGGTAAGGCCAGCCGCATATCCCGTTGACTTGAGCAAAGCCTCGGTACGGCCAAGTCGCTTTTCCCACTCAGCCATGGACATTGTTCCGGTCCCGATGGCCGCGGTAACCGCGCCTATAGCCGCTCCTGCACCGAGACCAATCGGACCCAAACGGGCCAATGTCTCACCAAACACACCAGCACGACCGGCAGCGCTCTCAGCCTGCTTGCCGAATCGATCCCATACAGTAGCGGCCTTCTTGCCCTCTTTTTGGGTTTTCTTCAGGTCTCGATTCAGCTGTTTGAATTCAGCTTCAGATTTATTGATCGCACTTATTGCGAATTGCACATTCGAAGACATGAGTTCTCCATTAGTCTGGACAGGTGGAACAAACCTTTTCCAAGCCATTGCCGAATGTCATTTTGCAGTCTTCGACAAACTTTCCATCACAGTGACCGCCTATCGGCTGCCCTTTTCGAGCCTTACGCTCCTCCTTCCAATTGACACCAAGAAAGCCGAGTACAGCCTGCTGGAAGAGAGATTCGCGAGTCCGAACTTCAAGACACCCACCTACGTCGACGTAGCCGAAACGCCAGAGGATTTGCTCTCGTTTGAGGGGATCTCCTCCGGCGAGTTCTGAGACATGTCGCTCGACGGTTTCTGCTGAACTTCCCCAGGTTCGGGGGAGGTTTTTGCTATCTGCGTGGGTAGAATCATCCCCGCCAACATATTCATCGCCCGTCCCGCTTTGAGCAGGTTCTCCGGAGTCGCCTCCGGTTGACCGAAAAAATCATCCATGACCTCGCTCTGAAGTTCGGGCCCGGACTCCCAATCAATTTGACGGGCGATGGCTTCGAGGTCTCTATCCTGAGGATGAACCCCCTGCGGTGTAATCAATCCGGCGACAAAGAGCGCGGCCTTGTCCTTGAGGAAAATTCGCAAGTCTTCAGTCGTTTTGAGCGATTCACCAGCATCACGACAAAAGAAACTAACATAGCGCAACACGCCGAAAACAGGAGGGAGCAGCTCGTAAACAGTTGTACCGATTGTATAAGTCTTTCCAGTCTTTTTCATGAATCCTCCTAGAAGAATACCAGTCGCAGTTCATCGTCACCGACAACATCACGCTTCAATTCAAAAGCCTCATCATAGACAACCGTCCCCTCACGATCGCCGTAGGCCACGGATGTCCGCTGCACTTTGGGCATGCAAACAAAAATGCGGTTGCCGGGGGCGCTGCCCAACTGGAAGGAAATCTCTCCCAATGTCCCAGCCTTCCATTCGCTCCAGGGGTTGTACTGGCTCAGTTCAACCGCTTCGGGGTCAAATGACCCGGCAGGTTGCCGACCTGTAACCCCCATACCGCGCAAGCCTTCCGAAGCATTCATGTCAGGGAGTTTGCTCAAGGAATTAGCACCGGAAAGAGCCAGGTTGGTGACACCAAGAGGTGCATATCCTGCGACTTCCAAGTTCATGGACTCGACCAGAGGAGCTTCCGCGTCATTCAAAGTTGGGGTGGGGTTGGATTCCTGAACGACTTCCTCCCAGCTGCCACGGATAGTGAACTCGATGGTCCCCTTTTCGCCGGATGGCAGGGTTATGGAATAATCGGCTCGACCACCAACAAGAGAGAACTTGTGACCATCCTGGTACCGGATGGCCGTTACAGACGGCTTGTCTGCATGCACCGAAGTCGGCATGTACTGATGCCCAGATATCGGATCATCAGTCGCATTGGCCGAGGCAGCGGACGTTGCACCGGTCAACACCTCACCAAGAGAAAAGGTACCGACGACTCCTTCGACAATGATTCCATCCTTGCCCTTGCCGACAAACTGACCTGTTGCGCCTGAAGTCCCACCGGTAACGGTCTCACCGCGTTCAAAGGTGCCTGCGAAGCCATCGGCCTGGATGAATTCGATATCCGTTCGTTTCATCGCACATGCACGCAAAACCGCGTCAAAATCAGGTTTATTGACGGCATTACCGACTATTCCGTTACCTCGGAATTCGCAGGGGGCAGTCAAGCCAAGTAGGAACTGCCCGATTTTATCAGGCTCACGCGAAAGAGTGGAAGAAAGCCTTGCGCTACCAACCACTTGCCCTTCAGGAGTCACCCCACCACCTTCAAGGATGAGCAACGCATCCGTTTCAGGCGCGGGATTGGCATTAACACCTTCCGTCGATTCAACCTTGACCATCAGAACCTGTTTGCGGGTAAGCATTTCTTCCTCCTAAAGATTGATTCTCCGGGTTGTTTTCACCCGGTACAGATAAAAACTCATGAAATATTGATCCCAGGACACATCATCCGGATGATACGGGTCTTGCTCATAAGCAAAACCAGCCTCCAGTAAAGCCTTGGAGACAATGCCCTCCACCAAGCTGGTGAGAGCATCAAGAACCTCATTCGTCTCCACTACAAACAATCCAGGTTCGGACTCCGAATAGCCTCCGGACTGCTTGAGAAAAATACCGACAGGCATGTCGTGCCCGATCTGCTCTGGTGCTTTGTCAAGCTGGGCATGGGTAAAGGGACCAAAAGCGACATATGGGCAAAATTCAGCAGAGGGGGGACTGCCAGGTATCACTTCTCGAAAGACATTCAGAGACTGCCCAGGGAAGTTTATGGCAATAAAGTCAGTCACAGCCTGCGACTGCAAAATTGCCTGCGCTGCGGCCTGACGCGCCTGCCCAAATCGTTCCTGTGTCATTTTTTCAACCTCTCTGTTCGCTTCAGATTGGATTGCAACAGGTGGTTAATTTCATGCGTGAGATTTTTTTCCATCCGTTTTGCAATGCTTTTTTTAAGCCTTCGATGGATCATCCCTCGTTCCAAAAGCTGAATAAAGCCCATGCCATGAAGCTGCTTGATAGGAAGTCTGTCCGCGCTATCTCGTAAAAACACACCCACATGGCCGCTCTTCATTTTTGCCAGAAACGACCCCTTGATGACCTTGCGTCCACCAAATCGCTTGATCTGAACTGAAACACCTTGTTTGGGCTTCCGAGCCCCCAACCTGCCCGGACGAACCGGATAGTTTCCAAGCAACGGGACTCCGCGCTTTCCTCTCGCAAAAAGATATGCCGTTGGTTTGCTCCAGGTCGCTTTTGAAATTCGTACGTTCTCACGAACAGGCTTGGCCTTGATCATGAGGTGCTGCCGGATCAATTTGACCGCATCCGTTTTTGCTCCTCTTGCCGTCTTGTTAAGGGCACGCGTTATGACCTTGCGCTTACCCTTCTGGATGCCTTGAACCGCTTTCATCAGTTCTTTGATCCCACTCATCTTGAAGCTTGCAACCGCCATAACTATCTCTCCACCGACAACCGGCGACCCGATGCACAAAGGATTGCACGCTGGATTCCGTCTCGATGCCCGTCAGCCATCCCAAGGGGCTCCAGCACTTTCCACTCCACTCCATCAACAATGAAAACCCCACTTGGACACTGCGGAAAATCGGACCACAGCACTTTAATGACAGCTTGCTCCTGAGTACCGTGAGAAACGTCACGACGGCCTGCATATTCAAGTTTGAGTAAGCACTCATTGGGCGGGGAAGAAGGAGACGCACGAAACAGAGCCGGTCTGCCAAACTGCTTCATACGCATCTCAAAAACACGTTGGAGGGGGCTGGCCATCTGAACAAAGGGATTGTCCACCGACACATCAATGTCCACGCGCATTTCAAACGATGGGGACACATCTAAAGCGGTAGGCGCTATGACGACACACTCGATCGCGGCTCCCATCTCAAATGGAGCCATCACCATGCACTCAAGGGGCAAAATGGAATCGCAGATGATATCCACGCCCATCTCGAACGGCGCGGCCAATGCAAACGCATTGACATCCGTCACCTGCTCGAACTCCATGGAAGCCTGCATTGCCATATCAACAGCGCATGAAAAATCACTAGGCAGGATCAAGTCGCAATCCACACTCACGCCCATATCCAGTTCGGCGATCACGGAAAACTCATTGGCAACAACAGGCACGACAAAACGCCCATCCTGATAGGTGACCCAGAGACTCTGCGCCGTGGCCTCGCCCATCAAAACAGCATTAGTGTAGGGATCACCACCGCCATACGCAGCTTCGGGCGCACGGGGCGCTTCGATGATAGCGGCCAGTTGCGGCGCTTCGGTTTGCGCCAGCCACCACTCATAGGAAACACCGTTGTTGGCCGACTTGACCGTCTCCATGGTGTAACCGGTATGGGCCGTGTAGTTGGCGATGAAATCATCGTTGCAGGCCGTGCCCAATCCGCTCGCGTCAAGGGTGTCAATGGAGTACCCGAACGGCACCAGCTGACCAGTGATGGAATGAAAATCGAGAAAGACATCAGGAGTGCCGCCGCAGTCGGCAAGGATCGCGTCCCTGCAGACGACAGTCAGGTCGGTCTCCCAAAATCCCCAATCCCGGTTGGCGTTAACAGCACCGCCATCAACGTCGATATACGTCCAACGGTCGGAACCGCCGTCACGCGACTTGGACAGGCCGGGATAGCAATAAAAAGTGAAGGAGTTTCTCAGGTCAGCCCCTGCAGCCGACAGCGCGTAATCGACAAATCCCCAAAAGGTCTGATCGCCCGTATCTTCAGCCGTGTGCTGGCCGGTGATCAGCGCGACCTTGAGCGGGCCGCTGCCAAATCGGAACGCCTGAAACGGCTGGGGAATGATGAGTCTGGCAGGAGTGTTACCCTTGGTTGCCCTGACAAGACGCGACAAACCATAGGTGCCCGTGGCATCGCCGCTTGGCGTGGCTGAAACAATGGCATTGTTGGCAATCAGGTCGGCTACGCGGTCCTCTGTATACTTGAGAGTACACG
>MDTD01068350.1_pt1 | contig 57377 bp, 51 predicted proteins | sample 811221 | NCBI WGS metagenome assembly MDTD01 (sample SAMN05326646, study PRJNA326480) | marine metagenome | isolation source: seawater | place: Pacific Ocean: South West | collected 2011 | reverse complement strand
TTGATGTTTTGCGTGCTTGAGTCGGCCATCGTGTTCGTTATCCTCTGGGTGGAGTGTGAAACGCGGAAGTCAAAAATTTATAGATGGTTCTCACCCTAGTCATTTTCAGAGAAAAGTACAACAAGGCAGCACTTTCATACAATTAGAAAGGCTGACTTTCATGACGGATCAGTGGCGTTTTGATCGTTTGCCCATGCCTGATCCCTCCATAGTCCCATGACAAAAAAAAGTGGCAATTCATCCAAGGCAGGGGTATAGGAACTGTCTGCTCTGGACGATATGGCTGGTTCCGTGGACGGAGGTTTTCTCCACCGCGAACTACGAGGTGTAACTTATGGGTCTTTTCGGAAGTAAAGCCAACGAAGGTAACAGTTCGGAACTGAACGCCTTTCTTGGTGTAGGAACAGAATATAAAGGAAAGCTCGACTTTGTGGGAACCGTTCGTATTGACGGTTGCTTCGAAGGCGAGATCACTACTGACGGCGATCTGATTCTTGGCCGCAAGGCGTCCATCACCGGCTCTGTCCGTGTGGGCAAATTGACATCCAATGGTCGGATCGAAGGGGAAGTGGTGGTCAAAGAGCATGCCGTTTTGGAAAAAACGTCTGTCCTGAATGGTTCGTTGAGCACGCCTTCACTTGTTGTACAGGAAGGCGCCATCATCGAGGGTGGCATTGTCATGACAAAGGAAGGGGAAGAGGCCCGGTCCAAGGTTGTCTCTGCTGACTTCAGCAGCAAAACCGAGCCGATTGCTCCTTCTGCCGATGCAACCATCGCCAAAACCGGATCGGACGATTCTACTATCTAGCAACGAGGTGAGACATGTTTGAACTGGTCATCCAAAACAATGAAACAGAGTTCGTTCTTTACTCCGATAAAGACGTGCGTCTGGTTGAGTTGATGCGTCAACGTCACTGCCGCTCCCTTGCTGTGGGAGAAGCGGTCATTCGTGAAACGAAGACAGAAGACAAATCCAAGTAGTTTGTCGACATGTATTTCGACGCATGAGGCGTCTGGAAAGGAGAGTCCCTTGAGTGGCTCTCCTTTTTTTTTGTGCTTGAGATTTATCCAGGCGTGATCCGGCTCGACTTCAGCAGGGAGTCTGTGTTGTTGAACGACCATCCAAACGGTGAAAGGCCGCTTGCGCGGCCTTTCTGGGGGTTTTCGTGTTCAACTTTGGTTTTGAGGAGGGTTGAGGTTTTTCAGAACTGCATTTTACTTCTTAAGGGAGGTATGGATGTATATGCTAAAGGCCCTCACGGTTTCGATCGTTCCGCCCTGCGCGATGGGGGCTTTGCGCTTTGACGGGAATCGGAACCAAGGCCGTTGTGCCATCGTTCTCATACACTCCCCGAACGTCACGGGTGACGTCCGGGGGGGTGAGGAGGGATCGCCGCAACAACGCGACGATCAAAAGGATGAGAGTAATGGTGACTGCATCGTGCATGGTTCTCTATAAGCACAGCGTGTGCCAAAATGTTATACATTTGATATTATTGCATTTTATTGTTTATAGACAAGAATTGTTGCATGTTCAACTTGTGCAATTTGCACAAGGTTGCACAATTCGACATGCACATTTGCACAAGGTGCACCACAAAAAGAGCAGAAAAAAGCGCCAGGCTTAAGAGTCTGGCGCTTTGAAGTTGATAGTGGGAAGCTGGTTATTCTTCGGTGTCATCCAGCAGGTCTGGGCCACTGGCAGCATTTCTGGCAAGGTCGTCGACCCGTTCGTTAAGCAGTTGGCCGGAGTGTCCTTTGACCCACTTGAAGGTCACATCATGCTTTTCGATAAGCGGGATGAGTTGGCGCCACAGGTCCTGATTCTTGACGGGCTTTTTAGCAGCGGTTTTCCATCCGTTTTTCAGCCAGTTTTTCAACCAGCTCTTGGTAATGGCCTGCTGCACATATTTGGAGTCGGTCCATAGTTCGACTTCGCATGGGCGTTTCAGGGCCTCCAGGGCCACGATAACCGCGCGAAGCTCCATCCTGTTGTTGGTGGTGTTGCGGTAGCCCTGGGCGAGCTCCTTGTAGTTATCGGCGTTTTCGCCCTTGTATTCGCCATAGATGAGAATGGCGCCGTAGCCACCGGGACCGGGGTTACCGAGGCATGACCCATCGGTATATATAATCACTTTACTCACTGGGAGTTGTTCCTTCATTTAATTGGGTGAGTCTGTCAAAGATGGTCAAAAGCACCACCTGTATTTCCTGTGGCCAGTCATTGTACTTGAATGACGGCAGAAAATGTTCCGTTTTCAGCATCTGGATGAACTCATCGCCCAGCGCCTGCCGCATGAGCGTCGGGAATCGGATTTCCACCTCGTTTATGGACGGGGCCAGCCCTATGTACAGGGTCTTCGAGTCCAGATCAGGGACCACGAAGTCGCCCCCGTATATCTGAATCTTCGAATCAAGCCCGAACTCGTCCTTGAGCGTTCGGGTAAATGAGATGATAAATTTCTTCTGCTCCGTATCAAGGGTCTTGGTCTCATCATAGACCGCGGCCTGTTGATTGAGCATGTTGACGACGCGTTCATTGTTTTTGGTGAACGCCCATATGACGGCGGCAAAGACGAGGATCAGCGCTACGGTGCGGATGATCTTTTCTTTGGGCGACGCGCCATGCACTTTGGGGATGATGATTCTCATGTCCTGCTTCCCGTTTACGCGTTGTGGTGCGGCATACCCCGTCTACCGTGTGGAGGCAGATCCGGCAAGCCCGATCAATACTGATGGGATAAAAAAAGACCGACCCACTTGGGTCGGCCTTATGATTTGGGCTAGAATCGTTCGAACTCATCATCCGCGTCGTCCCGGGAGTTCCCAATGGCTTTGGGTGGCGACTTGATTACGCTTGCTCGCCGTTTCTGGGCTGATTTGATAGCCGAATCCGAGAGGCTGAAGTAGGTCATGGCTTGCATCAGCTGCTCTGACTGTCCTGAAAGCTCCTCAGCGGTGGAGGCCACCTCTTCGGATGCCGATGCGTTTTGCTGTACCACGGAATCAAGCTGCAACATGGCCTTGGATATCTGCTCTGCACCCGAGTCCTGTTCGGCGCAGGCTGTTGATATTTCCTGTACCAACTCAGCCGTTTGATTGATGTTGGGCAGAATCCTGGCGAGCAGATCACCGGCTTCTTCAGCAATGGCGAGACTTTCCGTAGAGAGCTGGCTGATCTCTCCGGCGGCCGTGCCGGATTTTTCCGCCAGTTTCCGAACTTCAGAGGCGACAACGGCAAACCCCTTGCCATGCTCACCGGCTCGTGCCGCTTCAATGGCCGCATTCAATGCGAGCAGGTTGGTCTGTCTTGCGATCTCCTCGATGATGGAGATTCGTTCGGCAATATTCTGCATGGCAATAACCGTCTTCTGCACGGCCTTGCCGCCCTTTTCGGTATCGGCTGCACTGAGCAGCGCCATCTCTTCCGTCTTTTTTGCGTTCTCTGCATTCATTCGAATGGAGGAAGCTATTTCTTCGACCGATGAGCTGACCTGATCCACGGAGGCGGACTGTTCTGTTGCACCTTGCGCAAGTGCCTGTGAAGTGGACGCAAGCTGCTCGCTGCCCGAGGCAACATTCTCCGAGCTCTCTCGGACCTCGCTGACGACGGATTGTAACTGTTCCGTCATTTCCTTCATGGAAGCGTATACGCCTGTGGTTCCCTTTTTACCTTCTTCAAATCGCTGGTTCAGGTCACCTGTGGCAACCTTGCGTGCGATCTCATTAATAATCTCTGGCTCGTTGCCCAGTTGTCTGAGCAGACGCACGGAAACGATCACGGCAATGGTCACCACCCCGATGATAAGGATTACGGAGACCACGCCAATGCTCATCAGCAGGGTGTTGATGGGCGCGTTGACCTCTGCCTCGTCTATTTCTGCGAGCAAGGCCCACCTGTGCCCGAGAACGTCAATGGGTGCGTAGGCGGAGAGGACGGGCTGACCATTATAGTCTTTGGTAATCTTCTCACCGCTTTCTCCCGATAAGGCGAGGCGTGCCGCTTCCGTGTCAACGCTGCCGTTGGTGGGGTTGTGGAATGATGCGTTGACGCTTCGGTTTTCCGGGTCAAGGTAGGAGTCGGAACGCATCAGCTTGTCCGAACCTACAAGGTATGTTTCTCCGGTTTCACCCAGGCCAGCGCGCTCTCGCATGATGGTATTCAGGCGATCGATTGGCATCTGGAAAATGGCGATGCCCATCTTCTTGTCTCCCTTGTATATGGGAGAGGCGATGAATCCGGCCGGTGCTTCATACGATGGGACATACGGCTTGTAGTCCACCATGAATACGGCGTGCTTGTCGTCAGTGTTGTTCGCCAGTTCAAAGGCTCTGGCCAGCCCGGAATTAGCGAATGGTCCGTTCTTGAGCGACGTGGCGAAGTCCAGTTCCTTGTACACAGAATAGACGACATATCCGTTTTCAGGCTCTACGAGAAAAATGTCGTAAAATCCGAATTCTTCGAGATAGTGTTTGATGATTGGATGGAAACGCTCATGAAGCAGGCTGTAGTCGGAGTAGTCGTCCGCGACGTTGAGCAGGTGCTTTGAGCCAAGTGGGTGTTCATTCTTCCATATGTATTGATGTTGCAGCGCGATGGCATCCGGGGAAAGCTGGGCAAAGAGAGCGTCACTGTTGACGGATTTGCCGTCATTTCGTTTGCTGAACTCCCTAGAAAACTGTTCGGTGTAATACCTTTTTAGCTCGCTGGTAATGGTATTCAGTTCGGCGTCGTGTATTTCATTTTGTGCTCTGAAAGTGGGGAATGAGTGCGCCATTCTGCGCATGGTTTCTGCCACCATGGAGCTTTCAGAGAACGTGATGAGCTGGCTTTCAATCGTGTTGAAATATCGTTCGATGGCGCTTTTTTTGACCGTACGTAGTGATTGGAGCTGTCCATAGGCACTGCGGGTCAAAGCATTGGTGGACTGATATGCGGAAAGTCCCGCAATAATAATTGTAGGAATGAGACCCGCTGCTAAAAACAGACAGATCATCTTATTTTTAAGCCCCATACGCACTCCTCTTGAGTTGTGCTGACGTCATCTGAAACGATTTTTGTTTAATCCGCCATTAAATCTAAGGATATTATTTTATGGCATTTCATTTTTGTCAAGAAAGCGATGAGGAAGCTAAAATAAAAATTATAATACTACAAAAATGTAGTTTGTAGCATGGTATAGGGTTCGGCAGGAGTGAGCCGACAGAAAATCGAGTAGAAGTTATCCGTCGCCGCGAAGCGCTTGGATGGGATCGAGGTCGGCGGCCTGCTTGGCAGGCTTCAAGCCGAATATGAGGCCGACTACCTGGGAACCGGCAAGGGCCATGAGGAATGCTTTCCAGGAGAACTGGATGGTCAGGATGTCGAGGCGTGAGAGGAATTGGCCCAGTCCGAGGCCGAGAAAGAGGCCTAGAATACCTCCCATGAGGGTCAGGGCACATGCTTCCACAAGGAATTGGAGCATGATCGACGAACTGCGCGCTCCCAGTGCTTTTTTGAGACCGATTTCTTCGGCGCGTTCGCTGACGGATATGGAAAAGAGGTTGGCGAGTACGAATCCGCCCACCAGCATGGCGATCGTTGCGGTAACACCGAGAAAGATCGTCAATCCGCCCTTGAACATGGACAGGAAGCGCAGCACTTCATCAGCCGTCAGGATGGTAAAGTCATCGTCCTCGGTTTCGCCAAGCTTGTGTTGGTGGCGTAGAAAGGAACGCAGGTTTTCAGTATGCGCTTCCATGTAGTCGGCTTCATGGAATTTCACCCGAAGGGCGCGGTGGTATTTGCGATCGAGATTGTAGCGCTGCAACAGTGTGGAGAGCGGGATGATGATTCGGTTGTCGATATCCCCACCGCCGCCGGTGGTGAATCCGCGGTACATCAGTCTGCCGACCACCTGAAACGGGATGTTGGAAATATATATGACCTTGCCGATGGGCGACTCATCGCCGAATAGCTCCCGGGCAGGCTTGTCGCCGAGCAGGGCGACCTTGGTTCCACGTTCTTCGTCCTCGGCAGTGAGATCACGGCCTTCAACCAGCGGCCAGTCCCACGAATCCGAATAATCCTGGGTGGTGCCGAGTATCAGTACATCAGGATAGTTGCGGTTGCCGTACTTGACGGTCTGGCCGCGTTTAGCTCGCATGGGGAGCACTTGATACACGCCAGGCAGCGAATCGCGCATGCGCGCCTCATCTTCCCTGGTGAGCGTCAAGGTGCGCATGCCTACGGCGCGTTTCTTGAAATTGCCGCCGAATATCAGGGCGGAATTCGGCCCGAACATGTCGACGATTTCCATGGCCTTGCGGTTCGCGCCATCTACTGCGGTCACGATCAGCGTCAGGCTGGCAATCCCGAGAGCAACCCCGAGCACCACGAACAGCGAACGGAGCTTGAAAGCCCATACGGCTTCAAGTCCCATTCCGGTCACTCGTGATATCAACCGTGGTCTCATGGTGATTACCTATTCATTAGATACGTGTTTTGTGCACCTGTCAGATGCTTTGTACGCGTTGTTCATAGCCGCTTCGGATGTCAGTCGATTACAGTCGAGTGTCTTCGGCTATCTTTCCGTCATGCAGTTTGATGATCCGTTCCGCCTCTTGCGCCACGTTTTCATCATGGGTCACCAGCACGATGGTTTTGCCGCTCTGGTGGACGGTATGGAACAGCTTCATGATTTCGCTTGAGGTTGAAGAGTCCAACTGCCCCGTAGGTTCATCGGCAAGGATGATGTCCGGTTCATTGAGCATGGCCCGGGCCATGGCAACACGCTGCTGCTGACCTCCCGAAAGACGGGAAGGCCGAAAATCCATGCGGTCCGCCAGTCCGACCTGTTCCAGCAGTGACTCTGCGCGTGCTGTCAGTTCTGCACGGGGTTTGCCCGAGTACAGACCCGGCAGAGTGACATTCTCCAATGCGGTGGCATAGGGGATGAGGTAAAATGACTGGAATATGAATCCGAGGGTTTTATTGCGCAGGTCGGATTGGCTGTCATCATCCAGGGTGGATGTGTCGTTGCCGTTGAGTCGGTATTGCCCTTCGGTCGGCCGATCGAGCAGTCCGATGATATGCAGCAGGGTGGACTTGCCTGAGCCGGACGTACCCTGCAAGGCAACGAACTCACCATGATTGATGTCGGTGGTGATTCCCTTGAGAACCTTGATGCCGGGCTGTTCACCGCCATTTTTCCCTTCTGCCATTTGGGCAAAGGTCTTGGTGATGCCGTTCAGTGAGATGGCTGTGGACATGTTATTCATCGTCCTTGGCTATCTTGGAACCGGGAAGCACCAACTGTGTGGCGACCTTGTCGCCTTCCTTCAGGCCCGAGATCACCTCGCTGGAAGTGAGGCCGACAAGGCCGAGCTCAGGAAGGACTTCCGTTGGTTCGGCGTCGGGATTGTCGCTAACAACGAAAACGACCTGGCGATTTTTCACCCACTTGAGGGCGTTGTTTGGAACAGCCAGCACATCCTGCTTGGTCTCAACGACAATTTTACACTGGGTGGTCATTTCCGGGCGGAGATATTTGGATTGATCGCGCGTCACTTCCACCAACGTTCTGTAGTAAACGATGTTGTCGCGAATTTCGGGCTCGGGGTAGATGCGGGCAACCGTGCCTTCAAATACCCTATTACGATAGGCGTCGACCGTATAGCGGACCGGGAGTCCTTCGCGGACTCGTCCGATATCGGTCTCGTCCACGTAAATCCACATCTCAAGTCGCGTGGGATCGAGTACGGTGATCAGGTTGGAAACGGAAAGGCCTGATACAATTGTTTCCCCTTCCTGAGCCGCAACCTGTGAGACCACTCCATCTATAGGGGAGTAAATCTTCGTGTAGGAAAGCTGGACTTCGAGAGTCCTGAGTCGTGCTCGAGAGGAAGCAACAGCGTGTCGTGCTGTTTCGGCATTCTGATTCGCTTCGTCCAGAGAGTCCTGCGGTTCGAGGTTCTTTTGAACCAGAGTGCGTTTCCTTGGCAGACTCTTTTCCATGTACTCAAGGCGAGCTTCTTCCTGACGCAGATTGGCTCTTGCTTCAGCTATGCGCGATTGCAATTCCCGTGCGTCGATTTGTGCGATGAGATCGCCCTTGCGAACCGGGTCGCCGACCTTGACCGGGACGGATTCCAGCACACCGGTGGCCTGAGCACCGATTTTGACCTGTGCGCCGACCTGTGCTTTGACGATGCCGGTGGCTTCGAGAATCTTGGCAACATCGCCACGAGTAATGGTGGCGGTTTCAAGAACCTTGATTTTGTCCGCTTTGCCAGAGTTGGTAAAGTACCAGATGCCGCCGCCTGTAATGCAGAGGGCAAGAAGAATGAAGAGGAGTTTTTTCATATGGTCGCTACTTGTGAACCTGTTTGATTTCCTGTTTCAGTACTTCAGAGAACTCGGGTGTGCGTGCGGGTTTACGGCGCAGCAGGATGTCCCTGAATGAAACCGACTTGAACCGGAATCCACAATCCGGCCCAATCCAGCCTCCCTGGTAATATAATGATTTGGTCGGATAATTTCTACATAAAGGAAGGCGATCTTCATAGCATGTGCAAAGGCCGTCACTTCCCTGCAATGTGCAGGCGAAAACAAGGTGACCGTAATCGTCCTTGCCGGTCACGGTAAAACGCTCATGTCCGGGTTCGCTTTTGCAAAGCTTTTTGAACCCCTTCGTGTTCTTTATCCATCCGCCGTCACGCAATAGAATACCGTTGCAGCAGGAACCGCACATCCTGCATTGGCCAACAATCTGAACTTCACGCCGCAGAACCATGGCTCGGAAGCGGCGAAACAATCCGCGTGACAGACGAAGGAACGGCATCACTGCTCTTCAAGCTCCTGTATCCATTGCATGATCGGGGCCTCGATGGTCTCACGGATTTCTTTCAGTCGCTCTTCGGATTCCGCCTCGAATCGAAAAACCAGTGCGCCCTGGGTGTTGGATGCGCGAACAAGGCCCCATCCGTCACCGAACTCGACACGTGCGCCATCCATATCGATGACGTCGAAGCGCTCCTTGAAGTAGGCCTGAGCCCGCTCGACCACCTCGAACTTGATATCCTCAGGACAGTCCATACGGATTTCCGGGGTGTTGAACGTAGTTGGCCAGTCGTCAAGGTACGTGGAAAGCGGCTTGCTCTGTTTGCTGATGATTTCAGCGAGCTTGAGCGCGGCGAACGTGGCATCGTCAAACCCATGATACCCGTGGAAAAAGAACATATGCCCGGACATTTCGCCGCCGATGGCAGCGCCTGTCTCAAGCATCCGTCCCTTCATGATGGAGTGGCCGGTGGTGCACATTTCGGAAATGCCGCCGTGGGCCTCTACATCTTTGAAAAGCAGGTGCGAACATTTGACGTCAGCGATGACACGCGCACCGGGCAGGGTTTCCAGAAGGTCCCGCGCATAAATGGCGAGGAGTTGGTCGCCGAACATCAGTCGTCCTGTCTCGTCAACTGCACCTATGCGGTCGCCGTCGCCGTCAAGCCCGATGCCTGCCTCGGCACCGGTCTCCGTGACCTTGACCATGAGGTCGTGGGCGTTGGCTTCGACTACCGGGTCCGGGTGATGGTTCGGGAATGAGCCGTCCGGTTCGCAGTACAACCGAACGACATCGGCCCCGGCAGCTTCAAGAATGTCGGCCGTGAGATCGCCGGACGCGCCATTGCCTCCGTCCACAACGACCTTGACGGGGCGTTGGAGCGTGCAGCGGGAGAGCAGGTCTTCCTTGTAGCTGGGGATGATGTCGTGGCGCGAGATGAACCCGTTCCCTGTGGGGAAATCGCCTTTGCACATGATGTCGTAAATGGTTTGAATCGCGTCGCCGTACACGGTGGACTCGCCGCCCCAGACCTTGAAGCCGTTGTTCTCGCTGGGGTTGTGGCTGGCAGTGATCATTATTCCGGCCTTGTAGCCCAGATGTTTGGCTGCATAATAGAAAACAGGCGATGAAACGCGATCCAGACAGACCACATCCAGTCCTGTCTCGGCCAACGCCTTTGCCATGGCTGCCTGATACCCGGGAGAGGTGTCGCGGCAGTCGTGACCGAGCAATACCCGGTCCCAGCCATTGCGCAGGAAGTAGGTTCCACATGCCCGGGCGAGCGTGGCTACCCATTCTTCGTCAAAATCCGTATCAACAATGCCTCGGATATCGTAGGCGCGAAATATGCTTTTATTTATTGGTTTCATGGATGCGAGTTTGCCCTTCTCCGAGGCACAATTCAAGTAATCTTCCGCCTACAGGGGTATAAGAATGTATATTTCGACGAAGTAATCTTGACCTGACACTTCAGAGAGCCTATTTCTGAGTCATTATGAACTGGGACTGGGAAAAGTTACAAAAGCAACAACAGGGGCGTCACGGTGGCGGCAAGCCACCGAATTTTGATGATTTCCAGCAGCAGTTTGACAAGTTCAAACATTTCAAGCTGCCTGGTTGGAAACTCATAGTACCTTTAATCGTCATCCTTTGGATAGCTTCCGGATTCTATATCGTAGAGCCGGATGAGGTTGGCGTGGTAAAGCAATTTGGTCAATTCAATCGCATAACTACTGCGGGACCGAACTACCACATACCCTATCCGATTGAGAGTGTCCTGACACCGAAGGTCACGCAGATCCGGCGAGTCGAGTTCGGATTTCGTTCTTCAGGCAGAGCTCGTGTTCAGCAGTTTCAGCAGGGCGTGAGCCGGGAAGTTCCCGAAGAGGCTTTGATGCTCACTGGTGACGAGAACATCGTTTCCGTGCAGTTCATCGTCCAGTACATGATCAAGGATGCCAAGAATTACCTGTTCAATGTTTTTGATCCTGCCAAGACCATCGTGCATGCCGGTGAGGCCGCCATGCGTGAAGTCATCGGTAACGGCAAGATCGATGATGCTTTGACCACAGGTAAGATGGAAATTCAGATTGAGACCCGCGACTTGATGCAGCATATCCTCGATATGTACGAAACCGGTATCAATATCGTGGCTGTGCAGATGCAGAACGTACATCCGCCGGAACAGGTGGTTGACGCGTTTAAGGACGTTGCCTCCGCTCGCGAAGACAAGAGCCGTTTCATCAACGAAGCGGAAGCGTATCAGCGAGACATCCTGCCCAAGGCGCGTGGTGAGGCTTCTCGCATAGTCAATGCGGCCCAGGCCTACAAGCAGACCAAGGTCCGCAAGGCCGAAGGTGATGCCTCACGTTTCCTCGCCGTGCTCTCCGAGTACAACAAGGCCAAGGACATCACTCGTGAGCGACTGTATCTGGAAACCATGGAAAGCATCCTTTCCAACCCCGAGGTTGAAAAGTTGATCATGGCTGACGACGCTCTCAAACAAACTGTTCCCTACCTGCCTTTGGGCCAGACTCCCAAGTCCGGCGTGAACAGGGAAAAGAACTAGGGCTGGAGTATCATGAAGAAAAGAACAGTAATATTCATGGTCCTCATCGTGCTGGGCGCGTTTGCATTGACTCAGTCAGCGTTCACCGTCGATCAGACGGAGAAGGCTATCGTCATTCAACTCGGTAAGCCGGTAGGGGACAAGGCTTTGGGGCCGGGGCTGCACTTCAAGCTGCCCCTCGTACAGAATGTGGTTTTCTTTGATGCCCGTATTCTGGACTTCGACGCCAAACCCGAAGAGATCACAACCACTGACAAGAAATACATGAAGGTCGACTCCTATACCAAATGGCGTATAGTCGAGCCGCTCACCTTCTACACCAAAGTACGGACCATTCAGGGCGGGCAGGCCCGCCTGGATGACATCATCCGCTCCCAGCTGCGCGTGGCACTGGGCCGGTACACGCTCATTGAAGTCGTGTCGCACAAGCGTCAGGAAATCATGGACACCGTGACCGCTCGCTCCCGTGAACTGCTGGAACCGTATGGAATCGATGTTATCGACGTTCGCATCAAACGAACCGATCTGCCGGCGGAAAACGCCCGAGCAATTTTCGGTCGCATGAAGGCTGAACGTGAACGTCAGGCAAAACAGTACCGCTCCGAAGGTCGTGAGGTTTCTGCAAGAATCATTGCAGAGGCGGACAAGGAACGGTCCATCATTTTGGCTGATGCGGAAAAAGAATCTGAGATCATCCGAGGTGAAGGTGATGCCATGGCAACGAAAATCTATGCTGATGCATTGGGGCGTTCGCCGGAATTCTACGCATTCACCCGCAGCCTGGAAGCATACAGGAAAAGTCTCAAAGACAACTCCCGTCTGATTATGACGCCGAAATCTCCCTTCCTCAAGTACATGAAGTAAACATTGTTCGTGAGTACAGGTAGTTGAGCGGATGCAAGGCTGTATAGCCCTGCATCCGCTCACGTGATTTGTTGTGTATAAAGAACAAACCACTTGACAGACTCGGGAAAAACTCCCAATTTTCCCGGGAAAAAATCCCAGCGCTTTGGTGTTGGGAATACGAAGTATTTTTTTGTTAGAAAAAATAACTGCAATTGGTTATCATCAAGAATAAGTTACTTAGTATTGCGATACTGCCAATTGTATCAAAAGGGGAACCATTATGCCCAAAAAGAAAAGACAGTGTGATGAGGCACAACTAAAATGGTTCGAGGAGGCCCTTGAGCGTATCAAAAAGGCAACAGGTGCTCGCACACAAGTGCAGCTTGCAGAAGTTCTGGACGTTAGACAATCGTCTATTTCCGATGCCAAACGACGTTGCTCCATTCCTGCTGAATGGTTTTTGAAGCTCTATCGCAGCCACGGACTGGACCCGGATTGGCTTTCAGATGGCGTTGAGCCGGTATATCTGAATGAATCCAAAGCAAAGATCCCTGCAGACACGTTGTTGCGGGAATCGCCGGCTCCGTATGGTCGGATGAACTCACGCGGACGCGTGTTGCCTGTCTCCACTATGGCCGGGAGCAGGAAGGAAAATCCCACCTGGGAACCTAATCCGATCGAAGAACTCTCCGTGCCCGAATCGTTTTGCCGCCCGAAATTGCAGGTGGTCAAAGTTGATTCGGCAAGCATGGAACCGGTAATCGCCAGAGGTGCATTCGTGGGGATCGATTGCGCCCAGAAGGAACATCCGGACGGAGATTTGTGCGCAGTGCACTTCCCGCATCAGGGATTAACCATTCGCCGGGTTTTCATGCAGGGCGATTCATTTGTTCTCAAAGCTGAGAACGACAAACACTCAGACCTGACCATCCCGGCTGCCGAGATGGAAGATCGCACGGTTGGGCGCGTGGTGTGGGTATTGCAAAACGTATCGCCTCTTTAGTCGAAACATAATTGCAGAATAAAAGCTGGGGGCTGTTAAACGCCTCCAGCTTTTTTTTGTGGTCAATGCCACTTTCGAATAAGAACACCACCTCTCACTACTCTTCGTTTTACTGATTTTTGGCCTACACGGCCTCCCTTCATACGTGTCTTATCCCATTGCAAATGGGGCCTCTTTCTCTCTCTGTTTTTTCCTGTCTAATTATCATGCGTTGCTACCATAAAATATGCTATGCGATGAAATAATAGTTGTCTTACGATATGAATGTAAGTCGTGATCAGGCTTGCGTATATTGCTCTGAAGTGTCTCTTAGGGCCATGATTTTGGACGGGAGACCCTGATAATGCTGAATCTGTAATGGCTTCGGAGGCGGGCATGGGTTGGAAACGGTTGGAAGAGGGAAGCTACTCTAACAAGGGGAGTGGAAGGTTCGTCATTGCCTTCATATATCCTGCAGGGGTGGCGATATGGTGGTTGAGCATGCTGCTCGCTTTGAGTGTTGGTGCCATATTCGTCACATCGACCAACTCCCAAGCCGTTTCCCCGAAAGCGCCCCTTCGCCTATATCTTGATGTGGACCTGACCGGAGCACGGGCATCCGGTGTGGCCATTGAGCAGGGCGTACGAACAGCCTTGGCCCAGGACGGAGGCCGTTTCGGGGATCGTCCGGTGCAACTGGTGGTACTGGATAATCACGGCAACTCTTCCCGCAGTCTGGCGAATCTGAAGCAATTTCAAACTGACCCCAACGGGTTGGCTATTATCGGTGGTCAACACTCGGCTCCTTTACTCGCGCATCGGAATTACATCAATGATAACAAAATTTTGATGCTTGTTCCGTGGGCGACAGCTGCTCCAATTACACGTCCCAAGGAGCAAAATAATTGGATATTTCGCCTCTCCATCGATGACCAAATGGTTGGCGAGGCTCTGGTAGGCCGTGCTGTGGATGAGAGAGGATTTTCCCGCCTCGCCTTGCTGCTGGAGGAGAGCGATTGGGGCAAGTCCAATTTCCACCGAATGAACGACAGCCTCAAGGATCGAGGGTTGGTTCCGGTCAGCACCTCCTATCTCGCCTGGGGGGTGTCGGTCCCATCGGCAAATATTTTGCTGCGCGAAATATACAGGTCAGGAGCAGACGCCATCCTCATGGATGCAACTGCCCAGGAAGAGTTGGCTGTTTTGCAGGCAATGCTCAATCAGCCGGAAGACGAGCGCCTCCCTGTGATCAGTCACTGGAGAGTGACGGGTGTCGACGTATCCGGAGCCCTGCCTCATCATGCGCGAAAAAAACTGGATTTGGAGTTCGTCCAGACACGTTTTTCGTTTCTGGACATGGAACAGGGCAGTTTGGGCAGGCAGGTTTTTGAGCAAGCGCAGACGCTGTTCCCTGACATAAAGCGTCCCAGCGATATCACGCCGCCCAATGGGTTCACCCATGCCTACGACATAACCAGAATTTTGCAGGCAGCTGTCAGGCAGAGTGGATTGACAGGCGATGTGGCCCAGGATCGTGCCGCGGTCCGTGCTGCCCTGGAAAACCTTGGTGAGCCGGTGGAGGGTCTCATAAAAGTTTATCGCAAACCTTTTGCTCCGTTTGATGCAGAATCTACTGACGGACATGAAGCCCTGAACTTGAACGATTATACCTTTGGAAGGTTTAACGAGCATGACGCAATCATCCTCTCCCGATAATGGCATGGAAGTTCTGGAGAAAACGCAGAAGGAATCACAATCGTCGTTTTCCCGGCTGTTCAGTCGTTTCCTGTTGGCCTTCTTTGTGGTTCAGGTTGTTGTAGGCGGTGCCGTTATTATTTTTGTTATCGGTAGCGAAATGTCCGCCATGCAGAAGGAAGGAGTGCGCAAGGAGCTGGAGAGCCATCGGCATGTCGTGGAATCGTATCTGGAAAATCGCGTATCCTTCCTGGCAGAATATGCAAAGGCACCAGCCCTGGTGGCAGGGGTTCTGAATCCGGACGATCAACTGGCGAATACGGTTGATCAGTTGGAGTCGCTGGCCATGATGAATAAGAGTGTCCGGTTTGCGCTGCAGGATTTTCAGGGAAGCATTGTTTATTCCAATTGGCTTTTCCGAAATGACACCCCTTCCGCTGATTTTCAGCGTTTGATGCAGGGCGATCAGGATCACACCGTGACCATCATTGAAGCCCGAGAAGGGGCTGTGGAGGGCTGGTACTGGAAGATCAGTGTTCCGGTCTTCTATCATGATCAGCCAGAGGGAGTCCTCTCTGCGTATATTCCCATTCACCTGCAAGATATTATGGGAACGAATGGAGAAAATCTGCGCCTGACGTTGAAGTTCGCCGATAGCGCCGTAGTCTCATACGGGACTGCTGAAGAACCGGTTGTCTCTATGGAAACAGCCACTGTTTACCCCGAAATCACCCTCCAGCAGGAAGTGAGTCAGGCTGTCGTCTATAATCGATTGAAATACCTGATCACAGTGCTGACCCTGTCTTTTATCGGGTGTACGGGCATGGTCCTGTTCGTAGTCCATCGGATGGGCAAGCAGATGTTGCTGGTCCCCCATGAGCGACTGGAAACTCTGCGCGATGAGCTTGAAAAGGAAGTGGAAGCCCAAACCGCTGATCTGAAGATGCGGACGGTGCAACTCTCCATTGAGATTCGGGAACGGCGCGAGGCGGAAATCGAAGCGCGGGAAACCGGCCAGCTGGTTTCTGCTTTGCTGGAAGGTATCGGGGCCGGGTTTTATATCATCAACCCGAAAACCCAGCAGATTATTCGTTCAAATGCGGTCATACACAAACTGTTTGGCCTTTCACCGTGGCAACTGTCTCAACGTGAGTGCACGGAAGCTTTCGGCAACTATTCTCAGACAATGATTGGCCTGGCCTGTCCTGAAACCGTTAGTAGCGAAACGTACATGGAAGGTGTGGCTCGACATGTCGATGGTCACTCGTTCCCAATAGCCCGCTATCTGGTGCCGGTGGAGATTCGCGGCGAGGAGCATGTCGGCGTTATCGTGCTGGACATCACGGACCGCAAAAACCTCGAACGTCGGCTCAATGTGGCCCAGAAGCTTGAATCCATCGGCGAGCTGGCATCGGGTATCGCACACGAAATCAATACGCCTATCCAGTATGTCGGAGACAGCATCCGTTTTGTTCAGGAAGCTGCGGAAGACATCATCTCCATTCTGGAGGCCGAAGGAAAACTCATTGCTCGTTGCAGGGAAGACGGGAAGTACCCTGACCTTATCGAGGAAATTGAAGAGTCGTGGGACGATGCCGACCTGGAATTCATTGTGGAAGAAATCCCCAAGGCCTGCACTAGAGCTCTTGAGGGGACCGACAGAGTGGCGGTGATCGTCCGGGCCATGAAAAATTTCGCGCATCCCGGAACCGAGGGAATGTCCTCGCTTGATGTCAACGACTCCCTTGAGAACACCATTTTAGTCTCAAAGAACGAATGGAAATACGTGGCTGAAATCGAGAAGGATTTTGAATTTGTGCCCACGGTGAAGTGCATGCCGGGAGACATCAATCAGGTATTTCTCAATGTTCTGGTCAATGCGGCCCATGCGGTTGGAGATGTGGTGAAGAATTCCGGTGACAAAGGGACGATCACCCTCTCCACACGGGAGGAAGGGGATATGGTGCTCATCAGTATCAGTGACACCGGTACAGGTATCCCGGAAGCAATTAGAGAAAAAATATTTGATCCGTTCTTCACCACCAAGGAGGTGGGCAGGGGAACTGGTCAGGGGCTGGCCATCGTTCACGACATAGTGGTTGAACGGCATGGGGGCTCCATCGATATTGAAACAGAAGAAGGAAAAGGGACGACGTTCAAAATACGTCTTCCTGCCAATAAGTAATGAGCGTGCTATGAAAAAGAAACATACCGTATTGTTTGTTGATGACGAGCAGAGTGCCCTGGATGGGTTCAGAACGATGATGCACTCTGTCCGCAAGGAGGTTAAGTGCTTCTTTGCATCAGGTGGGCAGGAAGGACTGGAGCTGTTGCAAAAGCAGTCTGTGGACGTGGTTATTGCAGACATGCGAATGCCGGGAATGGATGGTGCCGAGTTCCTGTCGCGCGTGACCAGACTGTATCCGGGGACCATACGTATCGTCCTGTCCGGATATTCCGACAATCCGTCACTGTTCAAATCAACTCGTGTTGCCCATCAGTTTTTGACCAAACCGTGCAACTCGGAAAAAATTATCGAAACCATCCGCAAGGTGACAGCCCTCAATGATGTCTTCGTGAACGAAAATGTGAGGAAGACTGTGGCCAAGTTGGATTCACTGCCTGTCCTGCCTGATCGGTTGGCGGATCTGTCTGCCGAATTGGATTCGCCTGATCCGAATCTCAAGAGAATAAGCCAGTTGGTTGAGTTGGATACGGGTATGTCCACCACCTTGATGAAGGTGGCCAATTCATCTTTCTTCGGGTTCTTTGAAAATGTGACCACACCATCGCGGGCAGTGACGCTGCTCGGTTCGGAAACAGTCAGGGGCCTGGTGCTGAGAGAGCACCTTATTGACAAGATAGATCTGACAGGTCTTGAGAACTACTCCGTGGAAAAGCTCTGGCAGCATACCCTGGAAACGGGATATTGCGCCAAAGCCATCGCCACGCATGAAAAAGCCGACAAGAAATTTATCGATTCATGCTTTCTTGCTGGAATTTTGCACGATGTAGGTAAACTGGCTCTCCTTACCAAAATGAAGGATGTGTATGAGCCTGTCCTTGAATGCGTCAGAGAAGAGGACGGCCCCATCCGAAAGTGTGAACTGAAAAAGCTGAATGTCGATCATGCCATGGTTGGTGCGTACCTCCTTGGATTATGGGGATTCAAGGAAGACATAGTCAAAGGAGTCTTTCTGCATCATCGTCCACAGCACGGAGGCAAGGGTTTGACCGTGCCGCTGGTGGTTCATGTCGCAAACACCCTTCAGCATGAGACACGCGAGTTTACTTCGGATGGGTATGCGCATTCATCGCTGAACACGTTCTGGTTGGCTGAACAGGGATTGAACCGGCGTGTCGACGACTGGCGTGCCGCATGCATTGAAAAGTGGAGTGCAAATGACTAAACGCCGTAAAGTCCTCTTCGTTGATGATGAGCAGAATATACTGGATACCTTTCGGGCTTCCCTTCGCAAACGCTTCAAGGTCGAGACAGCCCTTGGGCCGCTGGAAGGGGTGGAAAAAATCAAAACGTCCGGCCCGTATGCCGTGGTGGTTTCCGATCTGAAAATGCCGGATATGGACGGCATCACCTTTCTCTCCAAGGTGCAGGAACTGTCGCCGGATTCGGTCAGGATCATGCTGACTGGACATGCTGATCTCAACTCCGCAATCTCGGCTGTCAACGACGGGGCTGTCTTTCGGTTTCTAACCAAGCCGAGTCCGATGGAAGTGATGATCCGCACTCTGGAAATCGCGACCAAGCAGTATTCTCTTGTGGTGGCAGAGCGTGAGTTGTTGCGTGGCACACTCCGGGGGTGCATCAAGGTGCTGACGGATATTCTCAGCCTGGTCAATCCTGAAGCCTTTGGTCGCAGCGAGCGAGTCAGGAGGTTGTCCGATTACGTTGGTAAACACCTCAATCTCAAGCATCAACTGTTCCTCGACCTGGCAGCCATGCTGTGCCAATTGGGTTGTGTCACCCTCACTGATACCGTCATGAACAAGGTGTACGAAGGCAAGGAATTGTCGGCGGAAGAACAGCAGATTTACGCCATGCACCCCTCGATTACCGCCGGAATGCTCTCCCAGATTCCACGGATGGATAAAGTCTCGGAAATTATCCTGAACCAGAATGTGAGTCTGGCTGACGATCCGACTCTTTCAGTGGAGTCGCGAGTCCTTAAAGCCTGTCTCGATTATGACTCATTGATCCAGAACGGTATGGAAAAACAGGATGCCATTGATGAGTTGCGCAAACGGGAAGGGGTGTATGATTCCAAAGTCATTGACGTGCTCGAAAGGGGCACTGCCGGAGAGGAAGGATACGTCCGAAGGGAATTGCTGCTGTCGGAACTGCGCCCACGCATGATTTTGGAAGAGGCGCTCTGGAGCACGGACAAGGTCCATATCATGGCAGAGGGTACAGAGGTGACGGAAACGGCGCTCATGCGTATTGCCAACTTCATGAAAGCCAAGCGCTTGCCTGAAACCATTAGGGCATTGGTACCTATTGAATGATCGCCGGATTCTCCTCGGCCAAATATAGCATGATTAGGGTAGGGTCTCTTTTTGCGCCTTGTACGCCTGCTTCAGTCTCGTTCAGTCATCATTAGATAAAGACATGTGATTCCTATTCCTGTATTGAGACCTCTCTTCAACCAACCATGAACGGAGTAGAGGGGACAGATATGAGCGAATCAGCAAAAATCCTCGTGGTGGAGGACAGCCGATTCTTTGCCTCGTTGCTGACACAACAAATACAGGATGGGCTTGGGCTGGCTGTGGATTGGGTGTCCACCTACAGTGAAGCGTGTTCCATTATCGATACCCGTAAGGATGAGTACCTCCTTGCCCTGCTCGATGCCAATCTACCGGATGCGCCAAACGGAGAAGCAATAGAATACGCTTGTAAAATGGGGCTCCCTGCCATTGTTTTTACCAGTGGTATTGATGATACCATGCGCAATCGCTTTCTTTCCTGGAACCTGCTTGATTATATACTCAAGGATTCCGGCAACTCCATGGAGGTCATGCTGGACTCCATCAGTCGGGCCATCAGCAATCGGCACATCAAAGTCGCAGTGGTCGAAGACTCATCCACCACGCGGGAAGCAGTGAGAAGAATGCTCCAGTCCCAGCTGTTTCAGGTTTTTGAGGCCGAGAACGGGCAGAAGGCTCTTGAACTGCTGGAGGCCAATCCCGATATCAAGCTTGTGGTCACGGACTATGACATGCCCGTCATGGACGGCTTCGAGTTGATTCGTACCGTGCGTCAGAATCATTCACGGGATGAATTGGGCATCATCGGTATGTCGGCGAGTGGCGACCCCCTGCTTTCCGCCCAACTCCTCAAGTCCGGCGCTGACGATTATGTCAGCAAGCCGTTTCTGGTGGAGGAGTTCATCTGTCGGGTGAATAAATCCATAGAGATGCTGCAACACATCGAAACCATACGAGAATTGTCGTATCGCGATCCTCTGACCGGATTGCGTAATCGACGATATTTCTTTGAAAACGCTCCCGGGTTTATCGAGTCCTGTCAAAGCGAAGGCGTGGCCTGTTCTCTTGCGATGATGGATGTGGACTTTTTCAAGAGCGTTAACGACAGCTTTGGTCATGATGGCGGTGATGCTGTTTTGAAACTTCTTTCGCACCTGTTCAAAGAGCATTTTGGCGAAAACTCCATAATCAGCCGCTTTGGGGGCGAAGAGTTTTGCGTACTTGTCCGGCATGAAAGCGGGGCGAACGCCAGTGAGTTGTTCGAGCCGCTCCGTGAGCGCATCGAGCGGACACCAGCGCTTTATAAGGGGGCGGAACTTCGGGTGACCATATCCATCGGGGTCAGTTCAAGGCAGGATGGTTTGGATGCCATGATCAGGCGAGCTGATACCCGGTTGTATTCAGCCAAGTCAGAAGGCCGAAACAGGGTGATTACCGAATAGGTTGTGCACTATGCCGAGAGGACGGGACATCTTTTTACCAAATGTCGCTCCATACGGCCTTTTTCCGGCAATCCACTTGACGAGAAGACGTACCATTCATACTGTCCGGCCATGAGCACCACAAATACCACTCCCCCGCAAGGCAATGAGGCACCCGTGACGGCCCCTGACATCCAGAGCCGTAAAGACGGCGAGAAGATATGTTGCATGACAGCCTATGACTATTCGTCAGGCATGATTGCAGACGCCGCAGGCATGGATCTCGTTCTGGTTGGGGACTCTCTGGCCATGGTCGTTCTCGGGCATGAAGACACGTTGTCCGTGACCATGGACGAGATGATCCACCATGTTCGAGCCACAAGCCGTGGCGTCAAGCGGGCACTGCTGGTGGCTGACATGCCGTTCATGTCGTACTCCACCGTGGAGATGGCTCTTGAGAATGGCGGACGTTTTCTCAGCGAAGGACGCGCCAAGGCGGTCAAGCTGGAGGGCGGCGAGAACGTTGTTCCGCAGATCGAAGCACTCGTAGCCGCCGGTATCCCTGTCATGGCGCATATCGGATTGACCCCGCAGCATGTGGCCCGTTTTGGCGGGTTCAAGGCGCAGGGCAAGACTCTGGAGGCAGCCAAGGCGCTTGTGGAAGATGCCCGTGCCGTGGAAGCGGCCGGAGCGTTCTGCGTGGTGCTGGAAGCCATCCCTGTTGAAGTAGCCGAGTTGATCACCAAGGCCGTGGATATCCCGACCATCGGTATCGGGGCAGGGAATGTCACCGATGGGCAGATTCTGGTGTATCATGATGTGCTGGGGCTGTTTGATCGGTTCACGCCGAAATTCGTGCGTACGTATGTTCAGCATGGAAAGGAAGCTGTTCAGGCTCTTGAAATGTATGGCAAAGACGTTCGCAGTACCCGCTTCCCCGGTGATAAAAATACTTTTTACCTGTCCGACGAAATGGCGGAGCAGGTCCGAAAGATAAAGATCAAAAAGAAGAAGTAAATGGAATTTGACCTGTCCTGGCCCGTTCTTTGGAACGGGCTTTTCTGGCCGCTCATACGTCTGACGTTTTTTATCAGTATTGGTCTGTTCATCGGTAATCTGATCGAGTCCTTGCAGTGGACGCGATATGCCGCGAAGCTGGCGGAGCCCCTGGCTCGACGTGCACGGCTCAAGGATATCTCGGCAGCCGCCTTTTCCATGGCCTTCTTTTCCGGTATCACGGCCAATACCATGCTGGCCGAGGCCCACGAGCGGGGGGATATCTCGGATCGGGAGCTTATTCTCTCCAACCTGTTCAACGCTCTGCCCACATATTTCCTGCACCTGCCCACAATCTTTTTTATCGCGGCTCCTTTCATCGGTGGAACAGCGGCGGTGTACGTCGGATTGACCGCTACAGCCGCCCTGCTGCGGACACTGACGATCACGCTGAGTGGTCGCTTCCTGCTGCCGCCCCTTGAAGAAGGGTGCATCCCGTGTCGGTTGGATGAAATGGAAGAGAAGGTGGACAAGTCGTCGGCGCTGAAGAAGACCATGAAGCGCTTCAGAAAGCGTCTGCCGAAAATTTTATACATAACAACGCCGATTTATACGTTGTTCTTCTTCCTGAAGGAATTCGGCCTCTTTAGCTGGTTGCAGGATTTGATGGCTGGTCAGGTCGGGTTGTTCTCATTCCTTCCGCCCGAAGCGCTCAGTATCGTCGCTTTCCACATGGCAGCAGAGTTTACAGCCGGTCTTGCCGTGGCCAGCGCACTCATTGCGGAATCAAGCCTGACCGAGATGCAGGTGGTGATGGCGCTTATGATAGGCAACCTGATCTCTTCACCGGTCAGGGCGTTTCGTCATCAGTTTCCGTATTATGCCGGTATCTTCAAGCCCCGCATGGCCCTGCGGCTGATCGTGCACAACCAGTTGCTGCGTGCCACAAGTGTTGCCGTGGTCGGTGTGGCCTACGGCATCTACATGTACTTCATGCAATAGCAGAAGGAGCGCTGCTACGCGCCCCACATACCGTTTTGTACCCAGCCCAGATGCTGTCGGGCGATGTGCGCCGCAACCTGTTTGGCTTCATCAAGGCCAAAGGTCGGCTTGCCTGTGTTCACTCCGACATCGCTGACCATGGCGATGAGTTGCTTTTCGTCTTCATTGCCTCTTTCACACAAGGGACGCTCATGGGCGTCTGACCGGTGTACTTCGATTTTCGGCTGATCCGATCGGAAATACCCTTCGGTTATGATCAATTGTCGGTCCTTGAAGAACTGTTCGGCAATCTGGGGCAGGGTCAACTCCTTGTCCACGGTCTTTATCACGGCCAGTTGCGTGGGCGATGAGACAGTCACGGTCTGGGCTCCGGCCTGACGGTGACGCCAGGAGTCCTTGCCTTCCCTGTCCATCTCGAATGCGTGGGCATCATGCTTTATGGTCCCGACCGAGATACCCAGCGCCCTGAGTTCAGGGAGCAGCTTTTCAATGAATGTGGTCTTGCCGGATTTCTTCTTGCCGACGATGCAGATGATTGGTGGGATCATGATGGACCTCTTCAGTGTGAAAACTGGAGTAAATGAGTGTTCGTTGCATCAGGTTATTTATCTCAAGTATAGATCAGGAGAACGAAAAACGCCATGCTCGCGACGCGGTTTGCGGGGGGAGGTTTCATGGAGTCTTTTGACTACGAAGTTCACGAATATAAAAACGGATTTTTCAAGACCGGCATACAGTCCATTCGAGAAGTGCCCCTGACCATTATTCTGAATGGCAAAGAGGTCGTTACGCTGCTGTGTACGGCCAAGTATCCCGAGTATTTAGCTATTGGCTTCTTGAAATCCGATGCATTTTTGTCCAGCCCGGATCAGGTCACCGACCTGACCGTGCGCGACGAGGGCGACCGGCTGGTGGCTGAAGTGGAGACCTGTCACGATCCGTGGGAGGGTCGTATCATGGAACGGTCCATCACCTCAGGTTGTGGTAAAGGTACCAACTTTGGCCGCAACGTGACCACCATATCGAAGCGACGCCTTGGCGGTGACATACGTGTCACTCCTGAGCAGATATTGACATTAGCCAATGAACTGCATTTGCGCTCGACTCTCTACAATGCCACCCGCGGTTGCCATAATTCTTCCTTGTGCACCCCTGACGAGATGCTGCTGTTCCGGGAGGATATCGGCAGGCACAACGCCATCGACATGATTTGCGGCCAGTGCTTTCTCGACAATGTATCCGTTGAAGACAAAATGATTGTCTCCACAGGACGCATCGCCTCCGAAATACTGCTGAAAGTGGTTCGGATCGGGGTGCCGATACTCGTGTCGACAGCGGTTGCCACCAGCTTTTCGGTGGAACTTGCCCGCAAGACCGGCATCACGCTGGTGGGCAATGTAAAGAAAGACAGCTTCTGGGTGTATAATGACAAGGGGCGGATTATCGGTTTTTAGCCCCTTCAAAAGCATCGCTGATTCAGGTAGTTCAATAAGGAGTCCGCAATACGCCAGAATTCTCCTGCAAATAAGGAATTATCATGACAGAAAGCACCGTTTCCCGCCGCCGAGCCCACCGACGCCTCCTCCAATCAGCCCGGCCCCAGGAAGCGGTGCTTGTTTCTCCACATGAGGCTGTCGGTCGCGTGGCGGCGCAGGATGTTGTTGCCCACTGCGATGTGCCGGAGCAGGCTTGCTCTGTTCGTGACGGGTTTGGTGTCCGTTCGCAGGACCTTCAGGATGCAAAACCCCTGAACCCGATTTCTCTTAAAGTGACCCAGACAATACGCGCCGAGGCCGTGGATGTGCAGCCCGTTAAGCAGGGCGAATGCGCCCGTGTTCTGACTGGCGGCATGGTCCCTCCCGGCGCTGATGCTGTCCTGGCTGAAGAGGATGTAGAGGTTACAGACGACTCCATCCGGGTGAGCGACCCGGTTCGCTTGGGCTGGTTTATCCGCAAGGCCGGGGGTGAGATTGCGAAGGGGGACGTCATTGCCCATGCTGGGGAAGAAATAACGCCCCAGGCTGCTGCCGTCATGATGCGTACCCGCATCAATTCCATTCAGGTTCACACCACCCCGCATGTGCGAATAATCGCTTTGGGCAGTGAGTTGTCCGATCCTTGTTGCTGCGGCGAGGAGGATTGCGATGGCGGTCGATTCCCGGCGGATAATATCGTACTGACCACCGGTCTGCTCGGCCGTTCGGGTTGTGAAGTTGTTCAATCCGGTGTGTTGCCGGACAACAAGGCGCGTCTAACCAATGTTCTCTCTGATCCTGATCTGCCCGAAGTGGTCATCACCACCGGCGGAACCGGTCGCAGCGAGCGGGATTTTGCCCGATCATGTGCACTGGAGGCCGGATTCAAGACAGTGTTTGACCGATTGGATATCCGGCCCGGACGCAACATGTTTGCCGCGCATCGGGGAAAGACCATGCTCTTTTGTCTGCCGGGGCCGCCCGCTGCAGTTTTTGCCTGCTACCACGCTGTTATCCTGCCGTTTCTGCGCCACTTGCGCGGATTCCCTAAAGAGCAGCCAGTCACGGCTCGACTGGAAAAAGGTATCTCTGCCCGTCCCGGGGGGGAGTGGCTTGTGACCTGCGGTTTGTATTTCAAGGAGGGATCATTGATTGCCGTACCTTATGTCGGCAAGGAAGTGCCGCCCATGCTGGCAATAGGTCGAGCCAAGGGGGTCGCGGTCCTTTCCGGGGGCGATTCCATACTCCCTGGTGGTCAGGTGGAGATCATCTCACCGGTGTTCGCCTGATCTGGTTGGATTATGATCACAAAAAACGGGGCGCTTCACTTGGAAGCGCCCCGTTTTTTTGTGGGAGGGACCGCAACGTCTTTTATGCCGATTCCTGAACAGGTACCAACGCGCACAAGTACGCGGTGATGATCTCGGCTATGGATTTTTCCCGGTTGTTGAACCGGAACTCCAACTCCTTGAGATAGAGCGGGAATCGCTGACAGGATATGCCGCGGAATCGTTTGATTCTCGTCTGCGCGAAATCCCAGAATTCGTCATTGACCGCATCGATGTGCGGTGGTTCGTCATAGCGCCTGATAACCTCGTAGGGCAGGGAATCATTGCCGCAGAAGATGAGCGCGTCGTAATCCTTGTACCTGTCGGTGTACACAAGATTGCCGGTGCGGATCAGCTTCAGATGGAAGTTCATGTGGAAATGAAAGAGTGTCTCCGCCTGGAATCCTGGCACCAGATCGATGAACACCAGGTCGTCACGACGCAGGATGCCGTACACGGGGATGGTGTCCATGCGCATTTCACGCGGGCCGCCAGTGAGTCGATTGCCCTTGAGGTAGGAGTCCAGTCCGGTGGCCGCGCTGATGAGCTGGCGCGCATCAATGGCATGGGCGAGGATGGCGAAACGAATGGCCGTCAGCGCCTTGTAGACGGTGTTGTAGGAGAGGTTCAGCTCCTGCTTCATCTGGTGGACGGAACACTCCTCGACGAACAGCGTGATCAGGCGCAGCCACTCGGAAGGAGAGAGGGCGCCATTGTTGATCCAGCGGCCGGAGAAGGGCTGAAACGTATATTTGCAACTGGCGCAGCGGAGCCGATCGCCGGACAGCGAGTACACTTTACGGTGTCCGCAGCGCGGGCAGAAGGGATCGCCTGTCGGCCATGTCTGTGACAACAGGTATTCCCTGGCTTTGCCGTCATCTTTGGTGAGAGCGGCAAATCCTTCGGGAATCTCCGGTATGATCATTGGAGGAACTACGTGCATCTTCATGCCCATTGCTGTGGTGGCGGTCATACGCCCTCCCGTTTTAAAAACCCCAGGCAGACAATGTTGCTCGTCTGTACCCCTGACCTGCGGCAACATAATCCAGTGCCAGCGAATCGAGATCGTCCAGAACCGGAACCGCAATGCGATCCAAGTCCCTGAAGTCGATGGTCTTGATGTAGGTTTTGCAGGATTCACAGACATCGACACGGAAACCGGGCTCTTCGTCCACGGTGAAGAAAGTCAGTTTCTTCTGTTCCTCTTCGCCGCAAACAGGGCAGGCAATGCGCTTGATGCGGTATTCATGGCGACAGAATGAGCAAGTGGCATGACGGAAGCCTTCTTTCTCCTTGAGCGAGGAGATCAGCGGCAGGCTGCCGCAAATGGGACACGTCCCAACAGCGTGAACGCCGGTCTCGGGAAGCTTGCCCGCCAGAATCTGGGCGGCGGTCTCAATGGACGGGCTCAGGGACGCGAGGGCGAGAAACGCGACCGCCTTGGGAGCGTCCGGCGTGCGTTCGGCCCATGATCCGAAAAAGGTAGTGTCATCATCCAGGAATTTACGGAACAGGTCCTGGGCGGTCAGATCGCCACTATCCAGTGCCTGCTGAACGGCTTCGCCAGCTTCGCCCATGGGGCCGCCGGATTCCTTGAGCAACTCAATGAGTTTACCCAAAAGGGTTTCAGCCTGTTTGGCATCAAATGGAAACTCTTCCCGAGCCACCAGAGATACACCCTGTATGATCTCTTCAGGTGATGCCATGTCCTGATCTTGCGGAATGGTCACCTCGGCATCGATGCGTGCTTCCAACTGAAGGTGAGCCACCTTGTCGAGCAGATCGATGAGTTCTTCTGAAATGTATGATTTTGATCGAAGTTGCGATAGTTTTAAATCAAGTTGACGCTCGGCCTGTTCAATATTGAATTCCATGGTCGGGTTCCCCTTTGTATTATCCTGACGTGTAAAAACCCTATGGGGGTTGTTCCTATCTTGCCAAAGGCTTGACACCTGCTCAAGGTTTGACACAAAAACCGTACAATGTCTTGAAATGTTGCACAATTTATAACGCCAAAGTATGCCTTTTTCGGCATAATGTGTCATGAATAGGTAGGAAATACAGTTGCTTCAAAAAGAAGCATATTTATCTGAAATTTATTAATCCATTGGGGAAAATCGATAAATATATCTGATTTCAACCGTTTTCTGCCTGATAGAATTGCAAACGAACAAGATATATCTTCGGTCCATGGACGCAGGCTGTTTCCGACTTATACTTTACAAATCAGGGCAAGATGCTCACACTTACTCTTCCGGACAACCGGAAGGACAGATCATGAACAAACGATTATTATTACATATATGTTGCGGTCCATGCTCCATCACCACACTCAAGACGCTGCTTGATGATGGTTATGAAGTGACCGGATTGTTTTATAATCCGAATATCCATCCCCTGACCGAGTACGTCAAACGGCGGGACGGCTGTCTGGCCGTGGCGGAAAAGTTCGGCATCAAGATTATCCTCAAGGATGACGAGTACAAGCCACAGGAGTGGTTCCGTGCAGTGGCTCATCGGGAAACCAAACGGTGTTTTCACTGTTATGCCAGTCGGCTGGAGCGTACGGCACAGATAGCCAAGAAAGGGAATTTTGATTTCTTTACCACCACGTTGTTGTATTCAAAATATCAAAAGCACGAGGACATCGCTTCGTTGGGCCGCGACCTGGAATCGGCCAAAACGAAGTTTCTGTACCACGACTTCAGGGAAGGGTGGCAGGAAGGGATCGAAACATCCAAAGAGTGGGATATATATCGGCAGCAGTACTGCGGCTGTCTGTATAGTGAAAACGAGCGGTATCAACGCGAGTTGAGGAAGTAATATGAAGGTTGAGCGTAATAGCATGCTGGCAGCGCTGATGCGTCGGGAAACCGTGCTATCGGTGTTTGTATTTACCACGGTTGTCTCGACTTTGCTCAGTGATTTTGGCCCGACAGGAGAGAATACCTGGATCAAACTACTGTCCGTGGTGATTTTCCCCTTGCTGGCGTGGTTCACTCACAAGCGCTATCTGCTGGCCACCTGGTGCACCATCCTGCTGCTGATCGTGACCGGAACCGAATTTATTTACGAAGGATTCATGACCCTGCGTCACGGTATGGACGAGAGTTTTGCCATGCTGATCATCAAGACGCTGGTAGGCATCTATCTGACCTGGGGAGCGCTGCTCATTCATCGTGAACGGCACGTACGGGACTAGTCATGGGAAAGATCTACGGCGAAGGCGTTCCGGTCAAGGCAGCGTTTCCGGGATTTGAATCTTCGACGCCGCGCGGGGCGCAAGGTGACGAAAAAGGCTTGCTGCTGTATATCCATGTGCCTTTTTGCCAGTCTCGCTGTCACTACTGTAATTTTCACTCCCAACAGTTCGATCAGATAACTTTTGCCTGGTACCACAAGCTGTTACTGCAGGAGATAGCACTGTGGGGAAAGCGGCTCAAAAAGCCGCGCCTGGCAACGATCTATTTTGGCGGCGGTACGCCAAGTCTTGTCCCGCTTCAGCAGATGGACATGATCATGAAAGGGTTGGACAAGGCGTTCACCCTGACCTCGGGCATGGAAGTCACCCTGGAGGCCAACCCCGACTCGGCGCAGGATGTCAGCTATTTTCGGGCCTTGATTTCCATGGGCTTCAATCGGCTGTCGCTGGGCATGCAGAGCCTGAGCGATACCGACCTGCAACTGATGGGCAGGCCGCACTCTGCGGCGATGACCCACGCCTCCTACGATGCCGCCCGTCAAGCCGGATTCGGCAATATCGGACTTGACCTGATATGGGGATTGCCGGGGCAGCGCCTCAAGACGTGGATAGACCACCTTACTGCTGTGACCAGCATGCGCCCTGAGCATATCTCATCCTACAATCTGACCCTTGAAGAGAATACGGTGATGCACAAGATGTGCGGTCCCGGTGGCGACTTCCCGCTTCCTACCGAACGGGAGCAGGGGCGGATGTTCATTTACGGTGCAGAATTCCTCGAAGCCGAGGGATACATGCATTATGAAGTCTCCAACTTTGCGCGCATGGGGTTCATGTCAAAGCATAATGCCGGATACTGGAACGGCTCCGACTACCTCGGACTCGGCCCGTCGGCGGTTTCGACCATAGGGCGTCGGCGTTTTCACAACCCGCGCTATATGGATGAATACGACGCATACGTGCGCGGCGGATTTGTGGGGGATGACTATGAGCACCTCACCGATGACGACCTGCTCAAGGAAACCGTCATGCTTGCTCTGCGCACGTCCAAGGGACTGAACCTCAAGGATTTCAAGGAACGGGCCGGGTACGATCTGGTCAAGCGCCAGAATCAGCTCATCTCTGCCCTGCACCGGGAGAATCTCATCCGTATCAGCCACGGATACCTTCGCCTGACCAAGAATGGCATGCTGGTTTCCAATGTCATTATTCGTCGGTTGGCATTTGACGACTAGTTCCGTTTATTCTCCCTCAATTTGCGATGCCTCTTTTTGCTTCCTGTCGATTTTCTGGTACGACAAAGTATGTCTAATCACGCTTTGGAAAATGCTGCACAGGCCATCCGTCAATCCCGATGCACCATGAGCTTCACCGGAGCCGGGATATCCGTTGAATCAGGAATTCCGCCTTTTCGCGGCCCGGGAGGAGTGTGGTCGAAATATGATCCCGGCAAGTTCGAGAAAGCATATTTCAAGCGCCATCCCAAAGAGGTTTGGCCGCTGCTCAAAAAGGTGTTTTATGATCTGCTGGATGACGCCGAACCCAATGCCGCACACTATGCACTGGCGGAACTGGAAGCAGCAGGCAAACTGGCTGGTGTGGTGACACAGAACATCGACTCCCTGCATCAGGCCGCAGGAAGTGAAACCGTTCATGAATATCACGGGTCCATCCGGCGCATGCAGTGCATGTCCTGCCGCATTTTCTTCGATGCAAACGCGATATCATTGGAGCGACTTCCCCCCCCATGCCCAGCCTGCGGCGGGTTGCTCAAACCTGATTTCATCTTTTTCGGTGAAGGTATCCCCACGGACGTACACAGGGCCGCCACCGACCTCGCAAAACAGGCAGACGTCTGTCTTGTGGTCGGCACCGGTGGGCAGGTCATGCCTGCTGGCAGAATCCCGTACATTGTGAAGAATCGGGGCGGGACAGTTATTGAGATTAATTTGCATGATTCCGATTACAGCTACACGTTGAGCGATTACTACCTGCAGGGCAAAGCGGGCGTGCGGCTGCCGGAACTGGTTCGTGCTGTGCTCGGATAAGAGCATCCTTTTTTATCCAATCAAAATACCATCACTTTTTGCACACAAAAAGGCCCCGGCGTAATAGCAATTACCGGGGCCAAGGTAGAGACTCCATAGCACATAGGCCGCCAGGTCCGGGCGGTAAGCGTACGGAGGTGTTCTATCGAATGAGAAGATCGGAGCTGAAGTGCCCGGTGCGGAGCGATTGCCCCGCACCGGGTGTGTTGCGTTTGTACTAGCCGCGCATGCGCTTTATCGGGCTGGCGAGCTTGGCCAGGAACTGCTTCCTGGACAACGGCCCGCGCTGGATGCCTGAGGCGTCAGCGGAGAGCATTTCGTAGTAGCTTGAGGGGTCAGTCTGTACCAGATAGATGACGCGGACTTCGTCCATGTCGACGAGTTCTGCATCGGGCCACTTCTCCTGGGCTTTGCCCAGACGTTCTTCAGCCAATGCGATCATTTCATCGCGATCGCCGAAGTTCATGGTGCCGGTGGGGCAGGAGGTGACGCAGGCAGGCCTCATTCCGGCCTTAACGCGATCATTGCACATGTCGCATTTCACGACGCGACCGGTCTCCTCGTCATAGCGAGGAATGTCGTACGGGCAGGTGAACCGGAATCCATCCGGGTCCGGCTCCTGGGCCGTTACTTCGGTGTACACGACTGCGCCGGTTTCCGGATCGTGAATGATGGATCCGGGTACTTCCATGGCGTCGAGGCACGGAGGCTCGACACAGTGGCGGCACTGTTCGGGGAAGAACAGCCATTGCAGGCCGTTATCTGTTTCCACCTCGTTCATGCGAACCAGACGGATGGTCTTGCCGGACAGATCCGGGGGATTCTGGTGGGAACCCCGGTTGACGGTCTCTTCGGCGGGCAGTTTTTTCCATTGTTTACAGGCAATCTGGCAACCACGGCAGGCCGTACACTTGGTCAGATCGACGAAGAATGTCTTACTCATGTGTCATTCCTCCTTTACGCCTTGCGGACGTTGACCATGAAGGCCTTGGTTTCAGGGATGCCGGTGTTCGGATCACCGACGGACGGGGTCAGAATGTTGGCAGAATCGCCGCCATCCTTGGGCCATGTCCAGCCGAAGTGCCATGGAAGGCCAACCTGATGAACTTCGGTGCCTTGGATTTGGAACGGCTTCAGGCGCTTGGTGACGATTGCCACGGCCCAGATGGAACCGCGGATGGAGTCGACCATGACCTTTTCACCATTTTCAATGCCGCGAAGTTCCGCCAGTTGCGGGCTCATTTCCACGAAGACCTGGGGCTCGGTTTCAAGGAGCCAGCTCTGGTTACGTGTCATGACACCGGTCTGCCAGTGTTCGGTGACGCGGTAGGTAGTACCGACCAGCGGGTACTTGGGATCACAAACGGCCTTCTCTTCTGCATCGTAGGAGATGGCAGTGGGGTTGTGCAGGGTGCTGGAGAAGGGATGCGATTTAACCGGACATTCCAGCGGCTCGTAGTATTCGGGCAGCGGGCCGTCGGCTCGACCGGGGCCATACAGCTGACCGTGACCATGCTTGCGCATGATGAAGGCGTACTTGGTGCCGGGAGCCCAGCCGCCATCAGGAACGTCGCCCACCCACTTGGTTTCGGGGCCGGTCCATTGAATAACGGGCTTTTCCGGGTTCCAGGGGTTGCCCTGCAGATCGACGGAAGCTCTGTTGTAGAGAATCCGGCGGTTGACGGGCCAACACCAGGAGAAGTTCGGGTAGAGACCGATCTTTGCCTGTTCCACGGTCTGGGACAGGTCGCGACGAGCGGCCATGTTGCCCTTGTCCGTGTAGGAGTGGCAGTACAGCCAGTTACCGGAACAGGTGGAACCGTCGTCCTGGAGGAACGCGAAGCTCGGGACCTGCTGGCCCTTCTTGAACTTCTTGCCCTTGATCTCAACATCACGGGTGAAGTGACCGTTGATCAGCTTGGCTACCTTGTGCGGATCGAACACGCCGTTGGTGGCAATGCTGTCCCAGGACAGTCGGGTGATCGGTTCGGGATAGGCGCCGCCTTCCTTCTTGTACAGGGCCTGGATCTCATGCATCAGTTCATACATGAGGTCGCCGTCGGGCTTTTGGCCGTTGGGAGAGTCCGGACCTTTGTAGCGCCACTGCATCCAGCGACCGGAGTTGGTGACGGAACCTTCCTTCTCGATGGAGACCGCGCAGGGCAGGAAGAAGACTTCTGTCTTGATGTCTTCCGGGTTCATGTCAGGACCTTCCCAGAACCAACCGGTTTCATTGGGGAAGATGTTGACATTGACCAGCCAGTCGAGCTTGGTCAATGCTTTACGAGTCTTGTTGGAGTTGGCGCCGGAACAGGCCGGGTTCATACCCCAGGAGAAGAGGCCCTTGAACTGGCCCTTCGCCATTTTGTCGAACAGGGTCAGCCAGGAGTATTCGCTGGCGGCACCGGAATCGAGTCGAGGCAGATACTGGTAGGCATCCGCAGGATCATCGTCCATCCACATGGCCTTGAGCAATGAGGCGGAGTACTTGGGATAGTTCTGCCACCAGTTTGCTGACTTGGGATCATTGGATACCGGGGTGTATGCCTTGTTGTAATCGTCCAGGGTTGGCTGAGCCGCTTTTGGCGTCTGCAGGTAACCGGGGATGATGTGGTACAGCAGACAGTGGTCGGTGGAACCCTGAACGTTGGATTCACCGCGAAGGGCGTTGACGCCACCACCGGCTATACCGATGTTGCCGAGGAGCAGCTGGATCATGGCCATGCTGCGGATGTTCTGTACGCCAACGGTGTGCTGGGTCCAACCCATGGCGTACATGATGGTACCGGCCTTGTCCGGACGTCCGGTGGCCGTGAAGGTTTCGTACAGGTGAACCAACTCATCCTTGCTCATACCGGACATGGATGAAACGTCGTCCAGGTTGTAGCGTTCATAGTGCTTTTTGAGCAGCTGATAAACACACTGCGGATCCTGGAGGGTGGGGTCTTTCTTGGGATTGCCGTCGGCATCCATGGCAAAGGCCCACTTGGATTTGTCGTATGTCTTTGTTTTGGGGTCGTAACCGACGAAGATACCGTCGTCGAATTTGTAATCGTCGCCAACGATAAAGGAAGCGTTGGTGTAATGGACCACGTATTCCTTGAAAGCAAGGTCGTTGTCCAGAATGTACTTGATCATGCCACCGAGGACGGCGATATCGGCACCGGAACGGATGCCTGCCCAAACGTCGGCTTTGGCCGAGGTCCTGGTGTAACGAGGATCGACGTGGATCAGGGTTGCGCCCTTTTCCTGCGCCCGGGTCACCCATTTGAAGGAGATGGGATGGTTTTCGGCAGCGTTACTGCCCATTATAAGAATGCAATCAGAGTTCTGGAGATCGATCCAGTGATTGGTCATCGCGCCGCGTCCGAACGACTCTGCCAGAGCCGCAACAGTTGCGCTGTGTCAAATACGCGCCTGATGCTCAATATACACCAGGCCGAGGCTGCGGAGCATTGTCTGGTAAGCCCAGCACTCCTCGTTGTCGAGAGCGGCAGAACCTAATGATGCGATGTTGTCGACACGGTTGACGACCTGACCCTTCGCATTCTTGTAGGTAAAACCTTCATCGCGGGTCTTCTTGACATTGTGGGCGATCTTTTCGAGGGCCCATGCCAGGGAGACTTTCTTGAATTCTTTTGAGTAGGGAGCACGGTAAAGGACGGAATCCGGCCGACGATCATTGTCGTTGAGTTGCCAGATGGAAGAACCCTTGGCGCAGAGAGCGCCTTCGTTGACGGGGTGATCAGGGTCACCTTCAACGTTGATGGCCTTCATGGTTTTCAGGGAAGTGTTGACTACGAGCCCGCAACCCACTGCACAGTAACAACAGACAGTCGTGGTCTGTTTGCTCCATTTCGGCGACAGGGCGGCAATGCGATCCTGCATTTGGCCTTGCGATGCAGCGGTGCACCCCAGCCCGAGCCCGCCAAATGCCGTAGCAACTGCGGCGGTGGCGGAGAGCTTGAGGAAGTTTCTTCGATTGGTATGCATTCGACCTCCAGTAGTTTGTGCGGATCAGCGTCCGCGAATCTCGCGACCCAGCGTCACGAGCAGAGAATAACCGCTTGGCTGCGTTACAGTATCCGGCACAGGCTTGCAAACAGGCTCATGGACGATGCTGTTGAACAGCGCCGTCATGGCTTGTGCTGCGGTCCGGACTGCCTTCATGGACATCCCCAGCCCGGCAAACGGGATGGTGGATGGCGTTTGTGCAGCCGATTTAAGGTTGTTGTTTGTGCGCATTTGCGTTCCTTCTCCTATTGGTTCTATGATTCTCTTATGGATTCTTTGATAAAGTTCAGCAATGGCTATGGTCTTCTATGAGTTTTCACACAGCCCATAAGTTATATGTTTTTTGTAACCGATTGAATTATAGATGGTAGTTTTGTGTCAAAATTGGCATAATTTGATTTCTTTACAATGGTTTGACACCAACTAATGTTGAACAGGATAAAGGCAGAGCACCAAAAAGGATGCATCTGAAATTGTTCAGTAATCCGGTGAAAGGGCCGGCTTTGGTGTGGTTGGCTGGCAAAAGGGTGTCGGAAACACGGTGAAGGGGAGAGGCGTTTTTATCGCAATCAATACATAGATTATAACTGCTCGCGAGCTAGATGCTTCGCTTCAGCACAATATATAGAGCCTCTGTCAGATCGAAGAAATTGCAGGGGGCGAAAAAAAATACCCCGGTCGAAACCGGGGTATATGGAGTTAAGGGGGGTGGCGTATCAGCTAGTTCTGCGTGATCGAGATGCGCTTGGGTTGTGTTTTTTCAACCTTGGGCAGGTGCAGTTCAAGTACACCGTTGTCGAGGTTGGCCTTGATGCCTTCGCGGTTGATGATGTCCGTTATGGAAATGGAACGGACATATTCGCAATCGCCAAACTGCATTTCGACAAAGTGTTCACCTTCGCCCAGTGACAGGCTGGTCTTGCCGGAGATGGTCAGTTCATCATCCTGCAGATCAATGACCATATTCTCGCGCTTCACGCCGGGCAGGTCTATATAAATGTAGAATCCGTCTTCCCGTTCCAGGATATCCGTTGCCGGACGGTAACGGGGCAGGTTCGCTTTTTCCTTGGCGACCGTATTCTCTTTCTTGACGATCTCACTCATGGGATTCCTCCTAAGCGACGTTGATGCTGATGGAGCGGGGCTTGACTTCTTCTGCCTTGGGCAGAGTAACGGTCAGCACACCATCGGTCATGACAGCAGTTACCTTGTCACGGTCCACTGGGACGCCGATGTTGACAACTCTGTGGAAAACTCCGCTTCCGCGTTCCTGTCGGTAGTATTTGCCCTGGGGCGCGGCACGCTCTCCCTTGAGAACCAGTGTCTTGTCCGTGAGGGTGAGTTCCATGTCTTCAAGCTCGACTCCGGGCACTTCGGCGCGAACATAAATGGCTTCCTCGTCATTGCTCAAATTGAGCGGAGGGTATGCCAGCCGTCGATCATCTCCAGATGGCGATTTGAAAAACTCCTCAAACATCCGGTCAAACCGGGATGGGAAATTATACAGCGTATTGAAATCGATAACCATGGGTCGGACCTCCTTGTTGCTTGGTAAGTGACAAGTTAGGTACGGTTTTGCGATCGTCAAGAGGGGGGTGTGGAAAAAAATGCTCCGCACCCGTTTTTCGGATGCGGAGCTGAAAAGTCCGGGTATGATCTCAAAATTATTTTGAGCCGGTCCATTTATCCATGGGGATGGCTTGATCCACCAGCATGATGGGGATGTCTTCCTTGATCGGGTAGACAACCTTGCAGGCATTGCAGGCCAATCCGTCCTGCGCTGGTTTCAGGGTCAGGGTGCCTTTGCATTTGGGGCAGGCGAGTATGGCAATGAGTTCTTTGTTCAACGTCATGGTTCCTCCTTGAACTGGCCGCAAAGTACACGCAGTCGCCGCCGGTGGCAACTGGTTCAGCGAGTCGTTTTTCCCATCATTTCCATCACCGTGGACTGGAGGTCCTGGCCGGTGATCGGCTTGACCAGCATCCGTGTCGCCCCCGCGTCCATGGAGTCCACTCCGGTCTGGAGGGAACCTTCGCCGGAAATGGCGAGTATGGGGGTGGGAGATCGCCGTGTCTGCGCTTCCATCCGACGTATGGCTCGTATGGCGTCCACGCCGTCCATCAAAGGCATGATGATGTCCATGATGATCAGGTCGAATCGCTTGCGTTCACAAAGATCCACAGCGTCTTCGCCATCTCGGGCCACAGCAACTGTACACCCGGTGTCATCAAGGTACGTGAGCAGCAGGTTCAGAAAATCCTCGCTGTCATCAACTATGAGAATGGAACAGTTCACAACATTCACGGTCCCTTTACCTTGCCTGTGTGTGTTGGTACACAAGTCCTTCAATGTACCATGTAGCATAATCTTATCAAAAAAATGACATGCAACCAATCGGGAAAACGACATGAGCATAGATTTACATACACATACAACGGCATCCGATGGCACTTGTTCGCCCACTGAACTGGTAAAACTTGCCAGCGAGGTCGGGCTGGAAGCCATTGCGGTTACGGACCACGACACGCTTTCTGGTCTGGATGAAGCGCAGGCTGCGGGCCGGATGTTCGGCGTTGAAGTCATTCCCGGTTGCGAGCTGAGCCTTGAACTCGAAGATGGTATCGGATGGCTGCACATGGTGGCCCTCTGGGTTCCACAGGATGCAAAGGCACTTAATGATGCTTTTGAATGGGTTATCGAAGGGCGAAAAAACCGAAACCACGAGATCGTGGAGAAGCTGCGCCAGCAGGGCATCAGTATCACCTATGAAGCGGTGGCGGCGCGAGCCGAAGGCACGATTGGCAGGCCCCATTTTGCTCAGGAGCTTGTTTCGCTCGGTGTGGTTTCTGACGTCAAGGAAGCCTTCCGTGTCTGGATTGGCGATTATGGTCGCGCCTATGTTCCCAAGCGTAAACTCAAGCCGAAGCAGGCCCTTGATATCCTCAATGAAATCGGAGCCACATCAATTCTTGCCCATCCGTTCGCCTTGAACATGAAGCCGCAGGATGTGGACGAATTGCTGGGTAAACTTAAGGCAATGGGCCTTGATGGGATGGAAGTGTATTACTCTGAACATTCCGATGTTGAAGTAAAACGCTACAAAGAGCTTGCGGAAAAGCATGACCTCCTCATCAGCGGAGGCTCGGATTTCCATGGCACGAACAAGCCGCATATCGCCCTTGGGAAAGGACGGGGAAAATTGCATGTCCCGAGTGAGCTGTTGGAAAAAATGAAAGCGCGTCGACGTGAGATGGGCTTGCCGGTGTAGTGATGTCGTGTGTGGCTGTCTCCTGTCAGCAGTATGGTGAATCGGTTCGCGAGGCGTTTCTTTCGGCATCAGGCCCTGAAGCTGTGGCCGGAGATCGGCCTATCCTTCTCAAGCCCAATCTGGTTAATGCGTCACCATTTCCGGTGACAACGCACCCGGATTTTGTGGCTGCGGTCATTGAAGCGATCCGCGAGCACACGTCAGTCCCCATGGTGATCGCCGAAGGGTGTGGAGCCATGGAGCTGGAGACCGAAGAAATATTTGTCCGGCTCGGCTATGACTGCCTTGCGGAAAAATATGGCGTCGAACTGCTCGATCTCAACCATGCGCCTCTGGTCCATCAAGAGAATCCGACATGCTCGGTTTTTCCCGAAATGTGGCTGCCCGAAGTCGCGTTCACTCATTGCATAGTCTCTCTGCCGGTACTGAAGGCGCACTCACTCGCCGAAATGACCGGTGCCCTCAAAAACATGATGGGCTTTCCACCGCCCAGCCACTATCAGCGTGGCGGTTGGAAAAAATCGGCATTTCATGGACGGATGCATCGGTCCATCAAGGATTTGTGCCAGTACATCATGCCGGATTTCACGATCATGGATGCAACGGTCGGGTTGTCGCAGTACCATTTGGGCGGTGCCGAGTGTTGTCCGCCCATAGGGAAAATTCTTGCCGGAAGCGATGCCTTGGCTATTGATAGAATGGGGTGCGAACTGTTGGGAATGAACTGGCAGGACGTCGGGTACCTGCGGTAAAACTACCGAGCCTACAAGCGGCGTTGTCCTTCCGGCTTCAAGGCCCGCTCGCCATCCAGTGCTGCATCTATCTCTGCCAATGCCTTGGCTTTGCCCGATGGAAGGCGGACCTTCATGGGCAGATAGTTGGATGCGTGATTGGCCAGAAACAGGCCGCGTGACAAATTCAAACCGGCCAGCAATTCCCGAATCTCGCGCAGTATTCCGTATGCATCGGGCAACTCGAAATCCCCGCGTTCTGCACGCTCATGGAGCGGTGTGCCGGGAATGAGCATGAGGGAAAGGGCACCGATCTGTTCGGGGTCCATGGCTGATAATGCCCTGGCTGTGGCCTGCGCGTGCTCCATGGACCGTTCCACGCCCCCCAATCCGTTGATCACGGTGACATTGAGTTTGAAACCGGCACGTCGTGCCCGTTGTCCTTGTTCAACAATGGACTGGGCGTTGCCGTTCTTGTGCATCGCCTTGAGGATCACATCATCACCGGATTCCAACCCCATGTAGACGATATCAATCCCAGCCTCCTTGAGTTCCCGCAATTGTTCGTCGCTTTTGAGGCGCAGGCTTTTGGCGCTGGCATAGGTGCCGATGCGATTGACCCAGGGCAGCATGGTTCGGATGTCCGCAAGAATCGAAAGGAGGCGGTTTTGCGGGATGATCAACGCATCGCCATCCATGAGAAAGAGCCGTCGCTGATTTTTGCAGTGTGTTGCGGCAAAGGCGAGGTCCTTGCGAATGGTTTCGCTGTCCTTGATGGCAAACCGCTTGTTCATGTAGGCCCCGCAGAAATCGCACTTGTTGTGCGAACAGCCGAGAGTCACCTGCAGCAGAATGGAATTGGCCTCACTGGGTGGGCGGATGATGGTTCCCTGATGATCCATGGGTGGTTGATAGCACCGTCCGTGCCGCTTGAAAACCATCATGATTTGGTGACAATCATAAATAATAATAGCGAAGCATACCTGTTTTCGATGTATCATTTGACCAACTGGCGACGATTCCATATCTTTTCATATCATTATGAAAACCAGTATTTACAGGACTCATTTAATTTCGCGCCTGTGTAACCTATGACGATCGATAGGGAATGAAGAAAATACCCGCCAAACCAACATCGTATGTTTCCCTGGATGAAACCTCTCGCGCCCTGCTTGATTCGGCAGTGGAGTCCGCTTACGTCATGGATGTCAGCGGTTATGTGCTGGCTGCCAATGATATGGCCGCCAAACAGTTTGACCTGGAGAAAGGTCGGGATCTTGAGCAGTGCAACATCTATGATTTGCTCCCTCCTGAAACGGCTGAAATTCGGCGAGAAAAGGTTCAGGAGGCTATAGATTCCGTCAAAAAGGTCAATTTTGAAGAGGAAGTGCTGGGCAAGTCGCTGTTCCATTCAATTGTGCCTGTCTCCAATCCCTGGGGTGAAGTCGGGCGCCTGACCATTTCCACCCTCGATAAGACCGAACTGCGCCGGACCGATGAAGGACTGCGCCGCGAGCAGCAGCGGCAGATTTTCTTTATGGAATCCCTGCCGGGTATTGTTTACCACCTGTACCCGGACAAGAGTATTCGGTACGCCAATCGATATTTTCGCAAGTATTTCGGTAGCCCCAAAGGGAAAATCTGTGCCGAGGCCCTCCATTGTTGTGAGGATGCATGTGACGGCTGTCCTCCCATGGAGGCAATGGAGACAGATCGTGCGGTTGGGTGGGACTGGACCGACAACAAGGGGCGTACCTTTCACCTCCAATGCAGTCCGATGACGGATTCCGCGGGTGAGCGGATGATCATGGTCCTTGGTATCGACATCACGGCGCGTAAGCGTGCAGAGGATGAACTCAAACGGGCTCACGACAAACTGGAAGACCGGGTTCGCCAGCGTACCAAGGAACTGGAGAAGGCCAATACGGAATTGACCCAGAAGTCCATGCGGTTGGTTTCGGCCATGAAAAAGGCGGATTCCGCCACACGAGCCAAGTCCGCGTTTTTGGCGAATATGAGCCACGAGATACGAACGCCACTCAATGCCGTGCTCGGCATGGCTGAACTCTCCCTGCTTACGGAAGAAGCAGACAAGAAAAATCACTACCTGAAACGCGTCAAGGAAGCAGGGCATACCTTGTTGTCCGTCATTAACGACATCCTTGATTTTTCCAAAATCGAAGCACGCAAGCTGACACTTGAGACTATTGATTTCGATTTGCGGAGCGTCCTGGAGGCCGCCCTCGACATCCACAGCATGACGGTCATGGAAAAGGGGTTGGACCTGTCCTACAAAGTGGGGCCGAACGTTCCCGAGGTGTTGCAGGGAGATCCCTCTCGCCTCAAGCAGGTTTTGATCAATCTGCTGTCAAACGCCGTCAAATTCACGGAAAAGGGCGGGGTGGACGTTTCTGTTGCGCTGTTGAGCAGCGAGGAAATGGCTAATCCGGGCGATCGTGTCGTTCTGGAATTTTCCGTCACGGATACGGGGATTGGTATTCCTGAAGACAAGCAGGAAGATGTGTTCAAATCTTTCATGCAGGCTGATGACTCCATCACCCGCAAGCATGGTGGAACCGGGTTGGGGCTAGCCATTTGCACCCTGTTGGTCGAGCTGATGGATGGCAGATTGCATTTGAGCAGCGTGGAAGGAGAGGGAAGTACCTTTTCCTTTACTGCCACCTTGGCCGTGGGCGACGCAAGCAAGCTGCAGGCCGAGGAACGGGCGCGGCGGGTTGATCAATCCATTACCATGCCCAAGCTCAAGGTCTTGCTGGCCGATGACAATGAACTCAACCGGCAGTTGGCGTCAACGCTGCTCGAAGAGCAGGGACACCAGTGCGTCAAGGTTGAAAATGGTGCATTGGCACTGGAGGCCTTGAAAACGGAACATTTTGACGTGGTCCTCATGGACGTGCAGATGCCGGTCATGGATGGCGTGTCTGCGACTCGCGCCATCCGAACACCCAACTCTGGCGTGCTCAGCCCCGATATCCCCATTGTGGCGCTGACGGCACACGCACTGATGGGAGACAGGGAGCGCTTCTTGGAAGCAGGCATGACGGATTACATTGCAAAGCCTATCAAGATCGATGAGTTTTATTCGACACTGGCACGGGTAGTTCTGGGCCGTGAGGTTAAACAGAAGAAGCGTGCTGTTGCGGCAAAAAAAGAGGTTGCTTCGGAAACCTTTGATCGTCAGACTGCTCTCGATATGCTGGGTGGTCGTAAGGACCTGCTGAGCCGAATGGACGAGATTTTCATCCGCGATGTTCCCGGAGAACTTGAAGAGTTACGAAATAATATCAATGATATGCACTGGGAGGACGCACAGCGCATGGCGCACTCCATTAAGGGTTCCTCAAGAACCGTAGGCGCTTCTCGATGCGGAGCGGTTGCCGAACAGATGGAGTTCTTTTGTCGCCAGCGGGATGGTGTGTCTGCTTCGAAAGAGTTGAAAACACTTGAATCAGAGGTTGAAAGCGCGTTAACGTTTATTCGTACTGACACGCAGTAAATGAAGTTGAGCAACTTTCCAAGGAGCGAAAGATGAAAACTATAATGGTCGTAGATGACGCACCGATGATTCGGGAGCTGATTAAATCAGTGCTCGAAGCCGAGGGGTTCGATGTGGTTGAGGCGGCTGATGGCGAAGAAGCCATTCGCCTGTTTCAGGACAAGGAAGTGGACCTCTCGATTATTGATATCTTTCTGCCGAAAAAGGGCGGACTGCAGGTGATGGGCGAGCTTATCAAATCGGAAAAGCCCCATAAATTCATCGCCATTTCCGGTGGAGAGGCGTTTAACCCTGAAGCAATCGTGGAATTGGCCAAGGTCTTTGATGTGGTGGATACGTTCACCAAGCCGATTGATACACGCAAGCTGGTCGAAACAGTCAAAAAGGCATTGGCTGAATAAACGGCTGAAAATCGAATTGTGTGAGGAAGAGCGAAAACCAATATGGTTTTTTCTCTTCCTTTTTTATTGAGATAGTCTATCCGCCTGATAGATAAAGCTAGCGAACGTCGACTGTTATGCCTTCGTTGACGTAGAACAGGATCGTGTACTTGAGCTGGAGCTGATCCACGATGGTTTCCATGGATTTTTCACCGATGCCTGTCAGTCGAACATAGGTGTTCCGATGGTCGCCGTCGCTTGCCACGAAAACGCTGGAAATGGACAGACCCATTTCCTTGATGTCGCAGAGCAGTTCGGAGAGCGGGAATGTTTCCGGGTTGAGGCGGAATGCCAACTGAGCTCCCGGCTGAGTGGAGCCGGAAACGGAGCAGAGAAAGCGCAGGACGTCAATCTGGGTGATGATGCCTACGAGTTTGCCGTCCTCAATGACCGGCAGTCCGCCTATCTTGTGGCGAACCAGCAGGTCGGCGACCTCATCAATGGCCGTGTCCGGGCTGACGGTGTAAGGGTCCAGCGTCATGATATCGCCTGCAGTGAGGGTGTAGAGCCCGCCTCCGGTATGTGTGACGGCATCGCCGGGGATGAATTTCGATGGCATGGCGTCCCGAATGTCACGGTCTGATATGATGCCTGCCAACCGTCCTCTGCTGTCGAGGACCGGGAATTGTCGAATGTTTTTCTCGTGCAGAATTTCCGCCGCATCCATGATCGACGAATTGACCCCAAGCGATAGCACATTGACTGTCATCCAATCTCGAACCAGCATCATTCCCCGCCTTTATCGTTGCCTGACCCCTGAACCGGAACCCGTTGAACTCTTGTAATCCCTCGACAGGTAAAATGCAACGGGAACAGTAATTACAGTGTGTCCAGTGTCTCGCCAACGACCTTTGCCAGTGCCTGAATACGAGGACGGAGTTTGCGAATTTCAGGCTCCACCTGTTCAAAGGTTTCATGATAGCACCGCTTCTCCAGTTGGCGGGATGTCTCCACAATGTCCATTGCCAGCACATGACTGGCAATGTTGGTGATGGAGTGGAGCACTGCCCCCAGGTCTTCAAGGTTGGCGGATTCAAGGCTGGCATCCAGGTTCTCCATATGGTTGTCGGCTTCCACCAGAAACAGGGTCAGGATTTCCTTGAGCAGGGATTGATTGCCGTCGAAACGGTTGGTGAGGCTTTCCAGGTCCAGGGTGACAACAGGGGCTGCATCGCGTTTGGGAGTCGCTCCGGATGGCATGGCCGGACCGGAACCCTGTTTGGTTGTTTTGCCTGCAACGGCCCGGGCAATGGCTGCGGAGAGTTCCTTCATGTCCACGGGTTTGCTGACATAGTCATCCATTCCGGCGGCAAACATGCGATCCTTGTCGCCTTTCATGGCATAGGCGGTCAGCGCTATGATGGGAATGTCGCTCTTGAATTCTTTACCCGTATGCTTCCGAATGATGCCGGTTGCTTCAATGCCGCCCATTTCCGGCATCTGGATATCCATGAGTATGAGGTCTATGTCATGTCCCTGCCTTTTGAGAGTTTCGAGCACGGCCACGCCATTCTCGGCCACGATCACGTTGTGGCCGAACATGGTCAGGAAATGAACAAGGAATTTCTGGTTGAGCAGGTTGTCCTCGGCCAGAAGGATGTTCAGGTGCATGCCGGTGGGGATGGAAGACGTTGATGTGACATGAGGAGTCGCTTTGTTTTGTGATACGCCGAGACAGACGGTAAAGGAAAACGTGCTGCCTGAGCCGTATTCACTCTCCACGTGGATGGTTCCGCCCATCATTTCGACGAATTCCTTGGATATGGTCAGGCCGAGTCCGGTTCCCTGATGTTTTTTCCTCACTGAACTATCGACCTGGGTGAAGCTCTCGAACACCGTGCCGAGCATGTCTTCGGGGATACCTTCGCCGCTATCCTGCACTTTGAACAGCAGGCATATTGCGTCTTCCCTCTTTTCCATCACCTCCACGGTGACATCAACAAATCCCCGTTCGGTAAATTTCATGGCGTTGCTGATGAGATTGCGAAGAATCTGTCCCAGCCGATCCGGGTCTCCATGGACCATGTTCGGGACGGCCCCGGAAACCATATGGTTCAGGGAGACAGGTTTTTTCTCAGTCATGGGTGCGAATTGACGAACGGTGCGTTCCACCAGAGGACGTATCTCGAAATCTTCAGGTTTCAATTCGAGCTTGTGGGCTTCGATCTTGGAAATATCCAGCACGTCGTTGATGATGGCCAGTAGTGAACGGGCCGCATCACGGATCATGTCGATGTGCTCCCGCTGCTCCTCGTTCAGTCCGGTGGTGATGGTCATCTCGGCCATGCCAAGAATGCCGCTGATGGGAGTGCGGATTTCATGGCTCATGTTGGCGAGGAAGGTACTTTTCGACTGACTCGCTTCCATTGCCATGGTCTTGGCTATCTCGGCAGACCGGTTGGCTTCCTTCAACTGGCTTTCCATTCGGTTGCGTAGGATTGCAGCGCCAAACATGTCGGCGACCATGGTCATGGATTCGATCTCGACCGGCAGCCAGTCCCGCTCTTCCTCGTGCTCGGAAAGGCCGATGAATCCCCACCACTTGTCGGCAACGAAAACAGGCATCAGCAGGATGGACTTCGCTTCGGTCCGTTCAAAGAATTCCCGCTCTGTTGATTGAAAGCTGCGGATTTTACCGGCAACCACCTTGCGTCTGCTCAAAACGCCATGCCAGCGGTCAAAAGTGGGGGAAAACGTCTGTCGGTGCATCTCGGGTTGGCCGATAATGGGGGTCACGTTCTCCGCTGTCCATTCGTGGGTCATGGATACCATGGCCGGGCTGTCTGTTTCCGATTCAAGTTGGAAAATAAACACTCTGGAGACTTCCGTGGCCTTGCCAAGGGCTTTGAGTGCTTCGTCCGTCCCCTTGTGCCATTCGCCTTCCCTGAGAAATTTTTCTGCGAACGCCCCGACAACCTGCAGGATGGCATCCCGTCGAAAGAGATAATTTTCGAATTCTCGTTCAGGCGTCACGTCGCGGACCATACCGTATGCCCCGGTCATGGTGCCGTCCGGGTCATGGGTCACTCGTCTGTGCAGGTGGAGGTACTTCAGATTGCCTTCCGGGTCCTGAATCCGGTACTCGAAATCAAGAGGCCATCCTTGCTCTAGGGTCGCCTTGTTGGCCTGATCATAGATCTCACGGTCTTCAGGAAGAACGAATTGTCGAGCGCTGGCGAAATCCGTCAGTCTGCCGTCGTCGTTGAGGATTCGGCGGACGCCTTTGGACCAGCGTGGCATATGGCCGAAATCCATTTGCCATGTTCCGATTCGGGCGGTTTTCTCCACCCATTCAAAAAGCTTCTGCTGTTGTTTCAGGTGCCCTTCAAGGTCACGCTGCCGCACGACATTACGTATCAGTCGTTGCATGTCTCCTTGGGTTATCTCTTCACGGCTGAATACTTCAAAAGCTCCGGATTCCAGTGCTTTCTGTTGTTCCTGATCATCTGAACCGATGAAGACCGGACAGGTGTCGTGCTCCTGGCAGATGCGGTTGATGGCGCGAGGCCATGAGGTGTCGTCGCTGTCCGGTATAAGCAGAACAATGTCGGGTTCCATTTCTTCCAGCTTGCGAACGCCACGCGATAGCTGGGCATATCGATAGACGGTCACCGTCATGTCTCCGGAAAGCTCCGAAAACAGTCGTTCTTCCGGCTTTTTCCCGGCCAGGATCACCATGCGTAATTCCGTACCCATTATTCTGCTCCACTGCTGAGTCACAAAGGTATGAATGAAATATATTAGCCAAATCACGTAATTACGCAAGGATAACTATATTATAAGGAGCAGTTGGCTGGTTTTTGGCGGGTGAGAAATGATGCAATAACCTCCTTTTATCGTCTGCAAAGTCAAACGGTTAGCGTAGTTGCGCACTTGCGTTCCCTGTAAAGGGAGAGTATAGGTGATAGTAGGGTAGCTTCAGTCCAAAGGTGTTGTGGTTATGTCTTGGGAAGCCGCTCAATAAAGGGTGTTCCATGATGGCACGGTCTCTCAGTTGGATAATCTCCATACTGCTGCATACGGTCTTCGCCGTGGTGCTGTCATATGGTGTGCATTATCCCGACTTGCCGCTCGAGAAACTCATGGAAGTGGAGTTGACCCGGGTGCTTCCGCAGGAAGACATTGTGGTCGTAAAAACGCCACTACCTCCACCCCCTTCTCCTGTTCAGGAGCAGAAACAGGCATCGGACTCCCCGCAAGTCGCTCAGGCCCTGCCGGAAAATGAGACCATCGTGCTTGATGATGCGCCTCCTCCGCCCCTGGCTCCACCCTCACAATCGATACCTGTAGAGCCGGAGCAGCCACAGGCGGCGCCGGACTTTGAACCCATAAGCCCTGTGAAAGTCGCAGAGGATGAAAAGCTGCAACCTCAGGTGTCCCAGCCTGTCGCAGATGCTCCCAGTGTGGAGGATGCGGTCAATCGCATTGACGTCCGCAAGGGCGATACAATCGTCCATCGCGGACATGAGGCGCGTTTCGGGCGGGCGCTCATGGCCGACTATTATTCCTATTCATCCACAGAGTTCTCCGGTCAATTCAAAACACAGGATGATCGAACCATCACCATCATCGATGCCAGGGACACCGAGTATGGTCGTTTCCTTATCTATGACTCCAAGCACAAGACCCTTCGTCGGCTCAAGGAATTCGGTAAGTATGTTTATACCATAGGTCCTTCCGTCTATGCCGATGAACCGATAATCGGAACCGTGACCTTCCTGGCCAAGAATGATCGTATCGAGCGATTCATTCTGACATCGGACGATGACCGGATGGCGCATTATCCGCGCAAGGTGCACATCAGGGAGCAGGAAGTACAGCTGCCGACCAATCATGGTATCCGGACAGCGTATGTTTCCATGCCGCCATATGGAGATGGGCAGCCCGGCGTGGTTCTCGTTCAGGGCAACCGATGTGTTCAGCCGGGGTTGGTGCAGGGAGTGACCCGGGCATTGTCCTCCAATAACCTGTGTGCGCTCTCGTTTCAGCCACGACAGTGCACTGGCGATGTGGAACGGAAGGATACCGATGCCGAGATAGTTGAGGATATTCGAGCGGCTGTGGCGCATTTTCCCTCTCTTGCCAGGGTGGACACATCCCGAGTCGGACTGTGGGGCCACGGGCAGGGCGTTCCCTTGGCTATCCGAGCGGTTCGGGCTGGAGGTGCATTGCAACCGGCGTTTCTGGTGTGCATGCTCAATGAAAATGTGAATGTGGATGAGATGCCGACCAAGGCTGTCTTAAACGAACTTTCCATGCCGGTAATGTGGTTTTTCTCCGGTTCGGAAGTGGGAAGGTGGAATGATTTTGTGGATACCCTCGAAGCGCTTCGGGACTCTGTGGGGAAGGAATTCACCATAGTCATGGCTCCCATGCGTAAAAAGGGGAAAGCTGCCGAGGTCCTGGGTTCCAACGCCGCCTGGGTTGAGAACGTTGCTGAAGACCATATTCGGGTGGTGGCTTCGTGGATTAAAGGTCGGTCTCGATAAATAATGAGATAGTGATGGGCTAATTATGCGTCCTCCTTTCATTTGTTTGTCTATTAGGATATGCTGGGCAGCCTGTTGAATTTCTTGTGGAACATTTGTGACTAGTCAAAACAATGAGTGATTTACCTGTCGAATATAGCTGGGACATCTCCCAACAGTTGGAATCGAATCCGCATCTCTTCAAGCTGATTCTTGGGGCCTCCGGTGTTGCCATGTCGCTTCGGGATACGGAGTTGCGTCCCATTTACATGAATCAGGCCTTTTTGGATTACTACGGCTATTCAGAACATGAAGCGCGCAACAGCCAGAAAGATAAGGTTCTGACGAAAGAGACCATCCGTTTGTATGACGAGGAGGTCTTGCCTGCATTGCGCGCTGGGCAGAGCTGGGAAGGCGAATACTCCATCCGCACTGCCAGCGGTCGGCAGTGCATGGTTTTGGGCCGATTTGATCCGGTTCTGGACAAGGAAGGGCGTTTCAAACTCGCTGTTTCAGTCATGCGCGACGCAAGCCATTCGCTCAAGCTGCGTAATGCGTTGACGCAGACAGAACGGCATCTGAAATTTCTGAGCGAAAACACCAGTGACTGTTTGTTTCGTCTTCGGCTGCAGGACGGGCGATACGACTACATAAGCTCGGCCGTGAAATCCATTACCGGATACACGCCCCAGGAGTTTTACCAGACCCCCCGCCTCTTTGATCAGTTGGCACCTGCGGAGTGGAAGGAAACACTGGCTCTTTGGTGGCGAGAAATTCAGGGCGGTAACTGCCGCTACGAATATACCATGCCCATCCGTCACAAAACCCTTGGTATTCGTTGGGTGAACCAGCGAGTGACCGTGGTGAACGATGACAAGGGTGCTGCCATAGCCGTTGAAGGCATCATCACTGATGTGACCAAGGCCAAGGAAGCCGAGGAAGCACTGAAGGCCAGCGAAGAGAAATTCCGTTTTCTTGCCGAACGTATGACCGATGTGGTCTGGCTCATGGATAACGACATGAATTTCATTTACGCCACACCTTCCGCCAAAAAACTGTGGGGATATACGCCCGATGAGATGGTCCGGCTGGACTATCGGGAGCTGTTCACGGATGTGGGACTGGGCATGCTCAAGGAAGCGTATGAGTTGCGGGCCCTTGCCGAGGCTCGTGGCGACTACGAGTACGTCAATCATCTTGAGATGCCCCACATCCATAAACATGGCTACTGGGTCTGGTCCGATACGTCTGTTCGACGGCTCTATGATCACACCAATCGGCCTGTTGGCTATCAGGGTGTTTCGAGAGATATCTCAGATCGCAAGGATTCGGAAAACGCATTGCGGGCCAGTGAGCAAAAATATCGCTTACTGGTTGAAAACGTGACCGACGTTGTCTGGACCCAGGACAACATGTCCCGGTTCACCTACGTTACGCCCTCGGCCGAACAGCTGTGGGGGTATCCCGTGGAAGAGTTGATGCAGCTCGATTATCGGGATTTGTTCACCCCGGAATCACGATTGCTGCTTGAGCAAGCCAAGACACAGCGCAAGGCGGTCGAGGTCCGCGGAAATTACACCGCCAACGAGCGACAGGTTTTCGAGCACTTGCGCAAAGACGGGACAACTGTCTGGGCGGAAAGTGTTGTTCGTCGCACATTCGATCCCAATGGAACCCCGTCGGGATATCTCGGTGTCAGCCGCGATATTACTGAACGAAAGAGTGCTGAAAACGCACTGTTGCAGAGTGAAAACCGTTTCCGCTCGCTCTTTGAAGAATCTCCCATATCCCTTTGGGAAGAGGATTTGACGAAGCTCAAACAGTACTTTGATGAGCTTAAGGAGCAGGGGGTCGTTAATTTCAGGGAATATTTTTATGCGCACCCCGAAAGTCTCGCCCATTGCGCGTCACTTGTGGAGGTGGTCGCCGTCAATAAGGCGACCCTTGATCTGCTGCGGGCCAGTGACAAAGAGGATCTGATAGGTAACCTGGACAAGGTCCTGACAGAAAGCTCCATGGCTGCCTTCACCGAGGAGATGATTCTGCTGGCTTCGGGTGGGTGTGAGTATTGCGGTGAAATTACCCACCGGACGCTGACAGGCGAAGAAATATGGGTCGTGGTGCATTTTCTAGTTCCCCCCGAATACAAGGATTCCCTGTCCAGGGTCATTGTTTCGCTCATTGACGTCACGCCGCGCAAGCGGGCCGAGCAGGCATTGGTGGAGTCGGAAGAACGCTACCGTGTGGTTGTCGAGAATGCGCAGGAAGGCGTCATGATCATTCAGGACGATAAATCTCTGTTCGTGAATGAGGCACTGGAGGAAATGTTGGGCTATTCCGGTGACGAGTTGCAGGACAGAAAGCTTCAATCCCTTGTGTTTGAAGAAGATGCGCAGCAGGGGAATCTGTTCTTTAGGCGAAGCTATGCCAATGATTCCGAAGAAGAATTTACGACATTGCGGTTGAAGACGAAACAGGGCGAAATCAAGTGGGTTACACTCAACATCAAGCCGATCATGTGGGGAGGCAGACCGGCCCGCATGGAAATCGTGACGGATATTACGCCGCACAAGATGCTGGAAAAAGAGTTGCGTATGGCGCATGCCCAGATGGAGGAGCGGGTCACTCGTCGTACTGCGGAACTCTCTAAAGCCAACCTTTTGCTCACTACCGAGATCGAAGAACGACGTAAGGCAGAGGAGCAGATTCTTACGCTGACCCAACAACTCATTCGCGCTCAGGAAGACGAACGACAGCGCATTTCCCGCGATCTGCACGATAATGTCGCTCAGGATCTGTCTTCAATCGTATTGAACATGGAGACATTGTTCGATGGCGGTGGAGCAGTTGAGCCGGTGATACGGGAGCGGGTTCGATCCGTGGCAAAAGTTGTCCGCGGAGCCGTGGCTTCGGTGCGACATATTGCCTATGGTCTGCGTCCGCCTGTGCTGGACCAGCTCGGTCTGAGCAGGACATTGAAGCAATTGTGCAATGAAACCGCTGGACGTACACCCATGGACGTGGTTTTTTCGGCTGTAGGTATTGAAAACATAAAGTTGAGTCTTGATACGGAAATTCATATATACCGCATGATTCAGGAAGCGTTGAACAATGTCTGCAAACATGCTTCGGCCTCGAACTGTTCAGTGCGACTTATAGGCAGCCATCCTGATCTTCTGGTTCGGGTGGCGGATAACGGGAGTGGGTTTGACGTGGAGCAGCGACGAACCGAGGTCGTTGACGAAAAACGCATGGGCTTGAAAAGCATGGAAGAGCGGGCGCGAATCATCGGTGCGACCATGGATATCCGCTCGAAAAACGGGATAGGAACACGGATTACGTTTAGAGTACCAATAAAGGACGCCAGGAGTCGTTAGATGAAGTTGATGATAGTAGACGATCACCCTCTATTTCGTGAGGGGTTGAAAACCATGATTTCCCGGGATTCCCGCTTCACTGTGGTGGCTGAAGCAGGAAATGGGAAAGAGGGAATGGCTCTAGCGAAAAAGCATGAGCCGGATATCATGCTGGTGGATATTTCCATGCCGGGTAAAAACGGCATCCAAATCGTTCGAGATCTTAAGGACGTGTTGCCAGATACGCGTTTCATCATCATATCCATGCACTCGGAGGCCGATTATATCGTGGAGTCGTTCAGGGCCGGTGCCACCGGATATCTGATCAAGGAATCGGCAGCCTCCAACCTCATTCGCGGCCTTGATACCGTAGCTCGGGGTGAACTCTTTCTCGACAGCGCTCTCTCACAGGAAGTGATCTTTCGTTTGTTACAGGCCAAGGACAGCAAAAGTGAAGACAGCGGCGAACCGTACTCTTCCCTCACGGCCCGCGAGCAGGAAGTCATGCGAATGCTGGCCGAGGGCTTAACCACCAAAGAGGTGGCCGCCAAACTGTTCATCAGCCCGAAAACAGTAGAGAATCATCGAACCAACCTGATGAAGAAATTGGGTTTGCAGAGCACTGTGGAGCTGATTCGTTACTCGGCACGGCTTGGACTGATCGATCTGGATACGTGGGCGATTTAGTCTCTGGAATGGATGCCGGTGTTACCGGACCATTATATTTTTTCAATATTATTGGTAGAATTGTTCACACTCGATCTACTTTTTGATAAATTTTTGGAAGTTGAATATGCGTCCAATCGTATGCCCTCTTCTATCACTCGTTTGCATGAGGATTAACTATGCTGGATAATATGAGTTTGAAATGGAAAGTCCTGTTCCTGGCCATTGCTGGCCCAATTGTTGTCGCAGTGGTCTTGGCTGTGCAGCAAGTCATGCAGATCGAGCGTTCCAGCCATGAAGATATTCTGAATCAGAGCCGTGCGGTCATTCTTATGGCAGAAGCGGCTCGTGACGAGATGTCCAAGAAGTTGAGCATGGGAGTTATCAGGCCCTTTGACGAGATTGAGTCGCAGGAAGCGCTCCTTGAAGCCGTTCCCATCATTACAGCCATCAATATGGCTAAACGCAATGCGGAAAAGATGGATTATGATTTTCGTGTTCCCAAGGTCTCACCGAGAAATCCGGACAACACACCAACGCCTCAGGAACTGAAAATCCTGGAAGAATTGAAAGCCAAGAACCTTGAGGAACTGGTTGTCGTGGAAGACGACAAGATTCGATATTTCAAGCCCATTCGCCTGACTGAAGAGTGCCTCTACTGCCACGGTAATCCCAAAGGGTCCAAGGACCCGTCCGGTGGCATCAAGGAAGGATGGAAAGTCGGCAGCATTCACGGCGCATTCGAAATCATCGCATCCCTCGACAGGGCTGATGCAAAGATCATGGACGCCAAAATCTATACGGCGCTCAGCACGCTGGGCATTCTGGCCGTCATCGGAGTGGGTGCTTGGTTCCTGGTCAATATGGTCATAGTCTCCCCACTTATGCGTATTCGTGACTTTGCCGGTTCAGTGGCCGGTGGTAATCTTGATGTGGAGCCGGAAGGCAAGTTCTCTGCCGAGTTGGCTGTCATGAAGGAATCCATCGAGACAATGGTCGCCAACCTGCGGACAAAGATGCTTGAAGCGGCACAGAAGCAGGAGGAGGCCGAGGAATCGAAGATTCGGGCTGAAGCTGCCACGGGCGAAGCCAAGGAGCAGGAACGGATAGCCAATGATCTGCTGGAGAAGGTGCAGCGTGTCGCCAGAGATGCTCTGGTTATTGCCGAGCAGGTGACCAGTGCAGCGGACCAGCTTTCTGCCCAGTCCGAACAGGTCATGCGTGGTGCTGATGTTCAGCGAGAACGTACCGCGCAAACGGCCACGGCCATGGAAGAAATGAACGCCACGGTACTCGAAGTCGCCAGAAACTCCGCAAGCTCTGCTTCGTCGGCTCAGAAGGCCAAGGATCAGGCGCAGGAAGGTGCGGCTATTGTCGAAGACGTTATCGCTTCCATCAGCAAGGTGCATGAACTCACTGTGACGTTGAAGCAGTCCATGGATCAGTTGGGATCGCAGACAACTGACATCGGCCAGATCATGAATGTGATTGAAGACATTGCCGATCAGACAAACCTCCTCGCGCTCAATGCCGCCATTGAGGCCGCCCGTGCGGGTGAGGCAGGACGCGGATTCGCCGTCGTCGCCGATGAGGTCCGCAAGCTGGCCGAAAAGACCATGGATGCCACCAAGGAAGTGGGCAACGCCATCAAGACGATCCAGAAGGGCGCGTCCGCCAACATCCAGAGCGTGGATACGGCAGCTAGTGCTGTTGAAACGGCCACCAGCCTCGCCAACAAGTCGGGAGAATCACTGGGGCTGATTGTTACCTATTCGGATGAGGCATCCGGGCAGGTCCAGTCCATTGCCACCGCAGCCGAGCAGCAGTCGGCAGCCAGTGAGGAAATCAACCAGGCTGTTGACGATATCAATCTGATCGCCAGCGAAACGGCGGATGGCATGAGCCAGTCTGCCCAGGCAATCACTGAGTTGGTCCACCTCTCCAATGAACTGCGTCGCCTCATTGACGAAATGAACGAGTAGTTCTGACTGACAAAATAACAATGGGCCGTGCACCAATCTGGTGTACGGCCCTTTTTCATTCATAAAGAAAGCCCCGATTCGCTGAACCGGGGCTTTGATTTTTGAGTAGTGGTGATGTTCTATTTGCCGAATGGGCATTTGGGGAACGAGCAGGTCTTGCAGGTCATGCAGAAACCGCCTTCTCCAAGGCTTGCCAAATCCTTTCGGGTGAGTGTCTGTCCGGCCAGCATGCGGGGCAGCACGATATCAAACGCCGTGGTTTTGTAGAACAGGGCGCATGCGGGCACACCGATGATCTGAGCTGTTCTGATCTTGCCCACGAGGGTCATGGTGCCGGGGAGCATGGGCACGCCGTAATGGTCGTCCTGAAGGCCTGCATCGACCAGAGCGGCACGTGTCACGTCATCCGGGTCCACGGACATGCCGGCAGTGGTGATGATCATGTCGCACCCGGCATCCAGCATGCTTGTTGCCGCACTGGTGATGGCCTCCCTGTCGTCCGGTACGATTTCCGAGCGGAGCACTTCACTGCCCAGAGCAATAACTTTGGACGTGATGATGGGGATGAACTTGTCTTCGATCAATCCCTGAAAGACTTCAGTGCCGGTCACCAGAATGCCGACTTTTGCCTTGCGCAGGGGGAGAATCTCCAGAACCGGCCCTTCGCCCAGCGCGGTGATGGCGCGGCTGAAACGATCGCGCGAGATGTAGAGCGGAATGGCCCGTGTTCCTGCCACGCCTTTGCCTTCGGGCATGAGCGATCCGTGATGGCGGGTGGCGAGCATGACATCGGGAGAGAGGTTGAAGCGGTTCAGTGCTTCGCGGTCAATGGAAAGCATGCCGGGCTTGTCGGCAAAGAAGTTGATCTTTCCTTCGTCCGGGTCTGCGTCATAGCGGATTCCATCACCGGCCATGCGTTTGGCAAAGGCTTTGACTGCCTCGTTCTCATGTACCCAGTCGTCACCCGGCAGGTCGTCTTCCACGTAAACATTGTATTTACCAATACGCTGCAGACGGCAAACATCACCGATATCCAGTGTCTCACCGGCTTTGGTCACCGGTCCTTTGGATTCACCGGGAACGATGCCGGTCATGTCGTGAGCCGCCTTTTTGCCGACAGCCTCTTCTACAGGGATGGAGTGCAGTGGCGGCGCGTCATCCGCGCATTCGGCGCCTTCCATGGATGCAAAGGGTGCTTCGCCCTGACAGCCGCGACAGATGGAACCATCGCTGCCCGGATAGGCTTCCTTGCATACAGGACACTCATCAATGGTGGTCATGTGACCGTGTCCGAGATATTTTTTGTCGATGGTGATGGGGCGAATGGAGCAGATGGTGTCACCGGCTTCTTCGATTTCGGCAAAGAGCTTGTCGGTATCCTGTTCCGCTTTGGGCGTTTTCTTCATGAACCAGTTGTATATTTCAGGATAGCGGGCCAGTTTTTGCTGGTCGATGGCCACACGGAACCCCTCACCTGTATATTTGTCATAGAGAGATACGGCGTAACGACCCAGCAGTTTGACTTTCATCCAGTTGTTACCGGTGGAGCAGAGGGTCAGCAACTGGACCGCGTCAGGCAGGCACTTCCCCGATTCGACCATGGCCTCGAACAATGTTCCTTCCGGGAGGCGGGATTTGGCCGCTTCAACCATATAACCGCCGATCAGCAGGCCGGGGGCCGGATAGCCGTGAAATTCTTTCGCTTTTTGCTTAAATTCTTCAAACGTGTATTCACCGATATTCATCGTAACCTCGTCAGTAGTGGTGTTATACCCCAGTGGGGTATTCTGAACGCAACGCGCAGTCAAGGAAAAGGACTATGCCACGGTCACGCCTTGGGTGCAATAATTTGGGTGATGGCACGACCATGCTTGGCACATTCGTCAACGCATTCACGGCAGTTGCTGCATTCCAGTTCAAGGTAGGACTGCTTTGCTTTCGGGTTGAGCAGGAGTGGACAGGCATTGCGACACGGGCTTTTACCTGGGGCGCAGGTGCATTTTTGGGGATCGTACATGATTCGGAGCCGTTTGGGGCTGAATCGCTGGACGAGCATGAGCAGGTAGGATTGGGGGCAGCAGTATCGGCACCACAGGCGCATGCCCGAGACCAGATCAACGGTCATGGCACCCAGCAGCAGGATGACGCCAACAGGAAAGGAACCGACCAGAAACCATGTTTGTGCGGCACGAGTATACCAGCCTGGCAAGGAGAGGTGGTTGAGGATTGGCGGCAGGCCAAGTACGACAATGGCTATCAGAACCATGGATATGACGATGGTTTTGACGGCAAATCCGCTGATGCGCCGTTTGTAGCGCGTGTTGCGCACACGGCGGTTGAGGCTTTGGTTCAGCTCGGAAATCAGTCCATATGGGCATATCCACGAGCAGAATACCGCGCCAAGAAAGGCGGCAATGACGAGTGCTATCAGTGAGCCAATGATAAGGTTCATGCCGGGCGACCCGGAAGTTATGGCAACCTGCACGGCAGTCAGAGGGTCGGCCAACGGGACGCCGAAGACAGTACATGACAGAAAGTTACCGCGAATCTGATTGAATCCGTTGGCATTGAGCCATGGGATGAAAATGAACAGGGCGGCAATGGAAATCTGTGTGGCACGTCGAAGCATCTTGAGTTTGCTCATGCTACTTCTCCGAATGCAGCAGTTGTCGCGCTGGCACCGTGCTGATGGCTTTTTTAGGACAGACGTATTCGCACACCCCGCACCCGACGCAGGCCTCTGTTATGACGGGAAGCTGTCCTTTTACGAGGATGAGTGCCGAATTGCGTAGCGGGCATTTTTCAAAGCAGGTTCGACAGATGATCGTACCCTGATAGGTGTAGCATTCATCCTTGTGAAGGATGGCAAAACCCATATCCGCCTTTTCGATGGGGACATCATCGAGTGCTCCGGAGGGGCATACCGGAGGGCAGCGCATGCAGAGATAGCAGGGTACGTCAGAAGGAACAATCCTCGGCGTTCCATTTTGAATGGGATCACCGCCGGGAAACAGGGATATGGAGCCGTAAGGGCAGACCTGA
>MDTD01157945.1_pt1 | contig 57433 bp, 42 predicted proteins | sample 811221 | NCBI WGS metagenome assembly MDTD01 (sample SAMN05326646, study PRJNA326480) | marine metagenome | isolation source: seawater | place: Pacific Ocean: South West | collected 2011 | reverse complement strand
TCGATGAACGTTTGATTCGATGATGATCTCTCGACGACGCGCGCGCGCGCGAACGAACGAACGCGACCGACGACCGACGACCGACGACTGACGACGCGTCCCGTCGCTCTCCGTAGGAATCCGGTATCGGCGCCGCGGACGTGAAGAAACTCGTCGACGCGGGCGTGCACACGGTGGAGGGATTGGCGCGGTCGTCGAGACGACGCCTCGCCGAGATCAGAGGGCTGTCGGAACAAAAGGTGGAGAAATTGAAACAGATCGGTGCGTCGAGCGAGGGGAACCCGAGCGTGGACGATTGAAAAATCGGACGCGCGTTGAACGCGTTCGTCTGGGGGGGAGAGAGAGAGCGAGAGAGAGAGAGAGAGAGACGCGCGGCGAGGGGAACGGGTGCCGGGTTTGCGCGGCGGAGACCGAGCGCGCGCGCGGGGCGAGAGACGCGCGGTGAGAGAGGTGGAGGGGTGAGATGAAGAGGGGTGAGATGAAGAGGGGAAGACTGACTGGAGACGATGGCGTCGACGTCGTGCGCGCGCAGCGAATGGATTGGTTCCCGCGGGGTTTACCACGGCGACGATGATCGAGGCGGCGCGCAAAGACGTCATCATGATCACCACCGGATCGCAAAAAGTGGATGAACTCTTGCAGGGTGGCATCGAGAGTGGAAGCGTGACCGAGGTGTACGGTGAGTTTCGCACGGGGAAGACGCAGTTGATGCACACGCTCGCGGTGACGTGTCAGTTGCCGATCGAACACGGCGGCGGCGAGGGGAAGTGCATGTACATCGACACCGAGGGGACGTTCAGGCCGCAACGTTTGATTCAGATCGCCGAGAGGTTTGGGATGGATCCGGGACCGGTTTTGGATAATGTGGCGTACGCGAAGGCGCACAACACGGAGCATCAGAGCGAGCTCTTGGTCGCCGCCGCGGGCATGATGGCGGAGTCGCGATTCGCGCTGATGATCATCGATTCAGTGACGAATCTGTACCGAACCGAATATGAAGGACGCGGGGAATTGAGCGCGAGACAAATGCACCTCGGGAAATTTTTACGGCAGTTGGCGCGGTTGGCGGATGAATTCGGCGTCGCCGTCATCGTCTCCAACCAAGTCGTCGCCAATCCCGAGGGTGGTCCGTTCGCGGGCGCGAACGCGCTCAAGCCAATCGGTGGGAACATCATGGCGCACGCGAGCACGACGCGCTTGGCGCTTCGCAAGGGGCGCGGAGAAAACAGAATCATGAAGATTGCGTGTTCGCCCGTCTTACCCGAGTCGGAGGCGCAGTTTTCAATCTCGGAATTCGGCATCGAAGACGCGAAGGATTAGAATGTGTATTTTCTCAATCGACGAACGAACGACGTACTTTTACAATAGCGCTGTGCGTATACATTACATGCGTGTGTCATCGAACGGTGGTCGAATAATAGGCGAGACCGACGGCGATGGCGACGCCGCCGACGATTTGGATCCCGAGCCGCAACTTGTCGTAATCGAACCTCTCCCCCGCATCGCCCCCGTACTCTTGCTGCAACGTCTTCTCGCGCTTCGCCCGCGCCCCCGACCCGCTCGAACTCGACGCCGTGCTCCACTTATTACTGTACGGCGCGAACGCGTCGGGATCGCGCAACAGCGGCACGTCCACGCGCTCGTTTTCACCAATCTCCATCCTCGGCGCCTCGAGAATAAACCGCAACTCCTCCGCCTGTTTACGAATCGACTTTTCCGGGTGCACGCTCTCCAAATACGCATAAATATCCAAAGCCTTGTCCCGCTGTCCGTACGCGTCCAACGACAGGGCTAAATAAATTTGAATTCGCCCGCCGAGCAACGACGTCTCGCTCGTCTCCTCCGCCGCCGCCTTGAACCATTTCACCGCGTCGTCGTACATCCCGCGTCCGTACGCCTTCACGCCCGAATCATACATCTTCGTCGCCGTCTCCAGCTCCCCTCGCAGCGTCTTGGCGTTTTGTTCGAGCTTTTTCGCGATCTTGGACGCGTACATCCGCTGCGCCTCCGGCACGTCCTCGAAACGCGCGAATCCCATAGCCTTGGCCACCGTCGTCTCGACGTCCTCTCCGGCCTCGTACGCCTCTTGAAACCGCTGTGTCGCGCGGAGCACGGTGGCGGCGTTCGCGCCCGAGGGCACGAGCGCGGCGCGGACCTCGTCGAGGAGGGCTTTGCTCGCCGATGGCTTGGCGTCGACGGCGACGGGTTTGCTCGCGATCGGGGCGTCATCGGCGCGCCGGGAGGGCGTGGAGCCGTCGGTGGCGTCCGCGCGCGGGACGCGACGACGATGGGGTCGCGTTCGTCGCGCGCGCGGGGCGTGGAGCGCGCGCGCGGGCGCGAGAGACGTCATCGCGCGCTCGAATGTGAAGGCACCGCGTCGCTGGATGACTGGATGCGTCTTCTACGGTGCTACAAACGCTACGTCGCGCGCGCGCGCGCGAATCTTTATGATTATTTATCTCCTGGTAACGGGATGGCTTTTGGCTTGCGTTGACGCTTTTTCTTCGCCGGCGGTTCCGGCGGCGCTCGCGCCGACGCCGAGCGCTTGGTGGTGACGACGGAGGCGTCCGGCGTCGACATGCGGCGAACGGTGACGGTGACGGCGTCGCCGGACGCGCGCGTCATGGATGGAAGCGACTGGAACTTTTGGTCGCGGCCGATGGCGTCCGGAACGATGGGGGCGTTGAGACGCGCGAATGCGGCGTCGGCGCGGGCGGCGTCGACGAATTCCACCAACCAGGACGCGGTGGCTTTGACGGCGTCGGTCGTCTGTTTGGACGGGCGTTCGCGCGCGCTCTTGATGTGTGTGCGATCTTCTTCGTGGAAAGTTTCTTTGAGCGCGTCCGCCGTCGCGCCTTGCGGCACGCGATGGATGAGGAGTTTGCGCAAATCGTTCGCGTCGACTGTTTGCGGCGGCGACTCCACCTCAAACGTCGGCGTCTCTTGGTTCATCTCCCACAGCACTAAATCCAGCGCTGCCTTGGCGTCTTCGGCGGAATCGTGAAATCCACCGGCGTCCTGTCGCATTTTTCGTCCGAGCAAGGTTTCGCACAGGTACGCCAGGCTCGGCGTCGACCAAGGGCGATCCTTGAAGCGAAACAAGAGCGCCGTGTCGACGACGGGCTGATGATCAATCTTCAGGGAATTTAAATCATACATCAGCGAGTGACCGACGAGAACGGTGCCCGGTACGCACAAACTCGCGATCTCGTCCTGAACATCGCGCAGCGTCTTTTTCGCCGCCAAGACGTCCTTCTCCTTTAATCCGGTGATGTCTCGCCTCAAATCGAGAATTTTCCCCGGCGGTTTCACCAACGTCTTCAACAGAACCTCACCCGTCTCGTCCACCACGGACACCCCCACGAGCGCTCTCGTATCCGTCGCCGTCTCGCACATCTCGCAATCCACGCCCAAAAACCTCGGTTTCATCCCTTTTTCCACGCACCATCGCGTCGGCCTATACTTTGTCCTTCGCCACGTCGGCTCGTGCGACGGCAACTGATAATACGACTCCGCGAACGACTCGTGTCGACGCGTTCGTCGCACCATCTCCCATCCTCCATCACTCGTCGAGTCAATCTCTTCCTCCTCCCCCCACGCGTCCCACTCATCGCGTTTCTTCCGCCACTTGTCGTGCTCGACCAGTCGGCGCACGCACGTCGTCGCCTCCTCTCCGAGCTCGCGCACGAATTCCCTCAGCGTCTCCGACTTGTGTCGACTCGGATCGCCCCACGCGCTCTCCGGACGCTTACGGTTTTTCTTCAACCATCCCTTGAAATCGCACCGCGGATTCGCGTCCGGTTGCGCAGAGAAGCGCCGCTGCGCGTCCTTGACGACGCGCACCAGGGCGGCGAATTCCTGCGCGGGAACGGGACCGCGAGTCAGCGCGCGGACGTCGAGCGCGAGCGCGAGCGCGAGAACGGTGCGAGCGACGAAACGCGCGCGACGAGACGAGACGAAACGAGACGCGCGCACCTCGGCGGTCGCGGACATGGTCGACGGGGTGTGGGGCCGAGTTCGCGACGAGAAAAGCGCCGTCTTCTCGAAAACAATCAATCTACTCGTACGTATTCACACAAACGCCCTCTAATCGACGCCTCCCTCTCTCAAACGCGTCGTCTCTCTCTCTCTCTCTCACTCACTTACTCGCCCGCTTCCCCTCACCCTTTTTCGGCGGTCCTTTCCCTCGCCTTCGAAGACGCTCGAGTTTCACCCTGCGTCTCGTCTCGTCCGGCGCCGTGAACAACGGATCGCTCCTCGCGAGCGATTTCGGGTAATACCCCGCGAGAACGTCCCCGATCATCGGTCTCCGCAACACCTTGCGCCCGCTCGGAAGACCGTTCCCGACGTGATGACCGAAGATCTCCGCAGCCTTGCGCGCGATGTCTCGCGCCGTCTTAACCTTGCTCATGCGCGAATGACGTCGCGTTCTCGCGCGTCCGCGTCCCGCGCCTCGATCTCGTCTCGACGACGTCGCGATCGACGACGCGTTCGTCTCTCGCGCACGCTCGCGCGCGGTGCGGACGCTCCCGGACGCACGGCCACGCGCGCGCGAGTGCGGGGGACGGCCGCGGCGCGCCGATCGAATCGAATCGCGTCGAGTCGGGACTCGTCTGGAGTCAGGACTCGTCGCGACCGCGCGACGCGACGCGACGCGATCGGCGCGCGCGACCGACATCGCGACGCGACGCGACGCGACCGGGCGAGCGAGATGAGCGACGACGAGGTGAAACAGGAGGTGAAGGAGGAACACATCAACATTAAAGTTCGGGACATGGTGCGCGCGCGAGCGAGCGACGCGAGAGACGATGCGAGCGCGACGCGACCGACATCGCGAGTCGTGTGCGATTTTGAGATGACGACGAACGATGGGATCTGGACGACGGGCTCGACGCGAACGTGACGACGCGCGCGGTGGATCTCGGATCTCGGACTGACGATGACGATGGACTCGACGCGCAGGACGGCACGGAGGTGCACTTCAAGGTTCGACCGACGACCAAGTTTTCCAAGGTGTTCGAGGCGTACTGTCAGAGAAAATCGCTGCAGATGAACGCCGTGCGATTTTTAGTCGACGGTGAACGCGTTCGCGCGGAACAAATGCCCCAAGATTTAGATATGGAGGATGGTGATTGCGTGGATGCGATGATGGAACAAGTGGGCGGTCGATGAGACGAGCGCGAACGATGCGGAGACCAGACGACGCGCGCGAACGACGATGTAATCGCACGCGAGAAAAAATGAATCCTCTGTCGTTTGAATCCGTCTTTTTTTCTCGGCTACATTCTACATAATTTACTGATACTCGGCCTGCGCGCGCTGCATCTTGCTCTGTCGGCTTCGGAAGACGTCCTTGGCCGGTGGTTTCGCCGACGCCGACGCGCGAGATGCGCGCAACGCGGGATCGTCGACGAGTTCGATCGCCTTGCGTTTCTCGCCCCCCTGATACCCCATCTTGGAGAGGTACCCCTCGATCGCTTCCTCGCTGAGATCGGTCTTTTTGAGCGCGTCCAGGACGGCGTCTACGCGAGGGGGTGGGAATTTGGCAAACGCCACCGGTCCCGGAAGGCTGTTGAAGAATGTACCCAACGCGCCCGGAAGTTTTCTCTTCTCGACGGGCGGTGCCGAGGGCGCCTTGGGTGCCCGCTTTGGAGCTCCCGAAGGCGCGGAGGGCGGTGGAACGGCGGCGAGCGCGGCCTCGCGCGCCAAACGCTCGTTACGAAGCGAGGCGAACGACACGGTCGACGCCTCGGAGCGACGGAGTGGAACCTCGGCGCCGATGGAGCAGAAATAGTCGCAATATTCCTCACTCGCCGGTCGAAGATCGACGGCGGCGTGACGGCCGAGCAGGGCGCTGAGCACGTTGGTCGCCACCGCCGTCGATCCGCACGCGGCGTTGCGTCTCGTTTCGGCGTCGATGATGGTGTCCATCGTTCCGTGAGAGCGTTCAAAGTCGACGAACATGTCCCAGATTTTCTTCGAGGGCGCCTCGCTCAGCGCGCGCTCGAAGAGCACTCTGGCGTTGGCGACGTCGTTGATGCCAATCAAAAATTCGGCGTAACTTTCGACGTATTCCGTCGACGAGAGGAAATTCTTCAAGCCTAGTTCGAAGATGTTCCTCGCGGGTTTATCGCTCTTGTCGTACCTCCACTCGATCATGGCCGCCGTCGCGTAGATTTCCCAACGAGCGCCGGGAGCCTTCCGAGCGCGCATGAACGATTTTCTGCTCGAGCTCTGATCTTCCACGCGTCGAGACGCTCGAATGTATTCGCAGTACATCAAGCACACGTCAGATGGCATCACGACTTCTTCACCGCGCTCCGCAGCCTCCGCCGCGCTCGATTCGTATTCGTCCAAGATGGCTTCGTAAATCTTCTTGCACGCCTCTGCATCACCCCGGGCTTCTTCTAGGTCAGCATTCGCAAAGGTGAGAATGGAACAGTACGGGAGAGCGTCGCGGGCACGCTGTAAGACGTCTACCGCTTCATCCAAGCGTCCTTCGCTCTCGTGCCAGTGCGCATATTCGAGCCAAAACTGCGGAGTTTCGCCGAGGGACAGACCCGCCAACTCGTACGCGTGTTTGACGCGGGCGTGAAGCTGCGACGTCGGTTGGCCAGGGGCAGGATCTTCGAGTTTTTGAACGTTCGACTTTTCAAATTCGATGATTTCCGCCCATTTCATGGCGCACGCCTCTGGCAAACCTGCGAGTAGACTACCAGGTGCGACAACACGGGTGGCACCGCGGAGAACCGGATCAACGCAAACGGCCCCGATGACGACACCATCGAGCACTTTCTTTCTTTTACCGAGCGCGGTTCGCGTCAGCAACAATTTTGGAGCCAATTCTTGCAATAGCGCTCGCGCCAGCGTCTTGTTCTTCTCTTGCTCGAAAGCCTCGTACTCCTTGTAAACAACATCTAACTTGTGCATCGGCACTGAAATAGCCTTTTGATACGTGCGACGAACAACCATGTCTCTCGCGCTCGGCGCTTGCTCGACGGCGACGTCCGTGACGATCAAGCTCGCCTCCGTGCTACGCAAAAATTGGCAGTAATCGAGCCACAAGTCGCCGGCGTCCGCATCCTCGCCGACGACGTCCACAGAGTACTCATAGACCGATTTCAGCGTGTCCACCCCCTCTTGTGTCGTCAAATCGTTCGTGCTAGCCATGTAAGATGCATATCTTCGCCACAGCAACGCGCTCGGGCACGGGATCAAGCATCTACCGAAAATGGCGCGGATCGCTTCGTCGTCCGGAGTCCCGCTCTCGTTCCTCTCGAGCTCTGCGTCGACGTACCAGCACCACGCCAACGATGATCGAGGAAACTGTTCGGTGATGGCGTCGAAGAGCTGTCTCGATCCCGGAATCGCCGTTTCCCTCGCGAGTTTCGCGCACCTTTCCCAACCAGCCGCATCGGACGGATTTTCCTGCAAATGCACGAGTAGCTCGTCGAAATCACCGGCGACGTACGCCTCGCTCGCATCTACCGCTCGATCATCGTCGCCATCGTCCTTCGTCGACGCTTCCAGTGCTCTTTCTTTCTCCTCAGCGGCGGCAGACGGCGCATCTCCTTCGCCGTCCGAAGATTGCTTCAGCAGCCTTCCGACGAGATCCGCCTTCGTACCGCTCTCATCGAGACCGTTCTCGGCGCATCGCGCGCGAAGATCCGCGATTTTGAGTCGCATCAACGATTTTCCGGTCTCGCCTCCCATCGTGCGCGGCTCCGGGCACTCACGGCGGCGTGAAAGTTGTGAGGAGAGGGTAACTAGCGCGTTGGCTTTTAATCGTATTTTTTTCATACTCGTGACGAAAGAATGTCAGTGGTTACTACGTCACGATGGCGGTCGAGAAGAAATTGGTTTCATTGTCGTCATTGGTTTTTTGCACGTTTCGCTCGTATCCAAGCGCGAATGTTCGGAATGTCGACGCGTTGGCGACGTTGCTTTGGCGGAACGCGGACCAGCGGCGCACAAGTCGGTCGGCCATGAGCGCAAGAGAATGGAAGCTGCGTCAGTCTGAGCGCGCTGATGATCGTCTCACATTCTTTCGTGCTCAAACCATCACCGAACATGATGGCGCCGCGACACGCCTTGCTCGCCAACAATCGATACAGACAGCGCGGCGCTTGCGACGTCGACGCCGTCGTCGACTGAAGTTGGAAAAGAAATTGCCGAAGTGCGTTCCCGCCCAGGGAAGTGCCACGAATTGTCGGGACTCGCGTGAGATAGACGATGTTCTCCGCTTTTGCAGGGTCGTCGGCGCTCGTTCTCCAATCCCAACCCCATCGGCGGACTATCTGCGCGTTCGTCTCGAGAACCTCAAACTCTCGCACGGATAACGGCGTGGCCCACAGAGCCGACTGCGTCTCTTCCGTTGGAACGTGAGTGTTCGGACTGAGCACGGTCGCCCACAGTTCTTCGAGAGATATTCTTTCGTCGGCGGCGTGTTGATCGATCGCCGCGACGATGGCGCCTTCTTCTCCCACTCGTATGGCGCACATGATGAACTTCAAACCCACTTGACCCAGAACGCTCACTGAGAACATGTGCTGTCGTTCGAGATGAGCGGGAGGTCGGAGGTACGCTCGACTGGAGGCTTCCATGATCGGAACTTCGGCGTCGAAAACAGGATTCCTCTCCGCCTCTACCGGCTCCACATCGACGGAGGGAAGTGGTTTGAGAAGAGCAGACTGCCTAAAAGGACCTGTGGGTGGACAGCACGCGCATTCATCGCCGTGTACGCGTTTTGAGACGCGTTCATCACCGTGTGTGCGTTTCGAGACGTTGACGTCGCGATCCGCGCCTTCCGTCGGTGGATCCTCTCGCGCCGGCCAAGCTCGAGTGATAGCCTCGTCGAGGTGACGAAAAAGGACGCTCCAATCCTCAAACTCTATCAAGGTCTTCGACGGGTCGTGCACGATCTCGAAAGCGTCCTCTCGACACTCGATGGAGATGAGAAACGCCGGGAATCCTTTTCCGAGATTCCGCGCGCCTTCGCCCAAGAAGGAGTTCGCTTCCAGACGCATGATTTCTCGGTGTACGCCGCTCGATTTTCCTCGCACGTGCCTTCCATTCACGTACACAAATTGCATCTCCGACGACCCAAGTCGACGATCGGGTGGATTCACGTACCCTCGCACGCGCCACTCGCCGTCCGCGCTCTCGTGATCCACGGCTAACAACCGATCCGCCTCCTCGCCGAACGTCAAGCGCAAACCGTCCAAGACGCTTCGTCTCTCCCCCTCGACGCGCTCGACCACCGCACCGTCGATCACCAGTCGCATCCTCAACCGCGGTCGCAGCACGCACGCGTGGAAAATAATCGATCGAAGCTCCGCCCGCGTCGCCGCGTACCTCTCCGCCGCGTCCACGCGAGCCACTCGATTTCTATAAAACGCCGATCGACACGTCGTCGTCGTCGTCCAGCGCTCGTCCCACGCCTCCACGCTAGTCCCGAGCGTCGCCTCACCGTCCCACGACGTCAATCGCGTCGTCTCCGCGCTCCCTCGGGTCCTACTGACGATCTCCACGCCTCGACACACGCCGAAAATCGCGCGCCACGCGCGCGCGCCGATCGAGACGGGAAAAGTCGATTCTCCTTCTCCTTCTCCGAGACGATCGCGCAGCGCGCGCAGTTCCTCTCGCGACCGTCCTCGCCCGTCGTCGCGCGCGACGACGCGCGCGCCCGCGTCTCTCGTCGTCTCTCCCGCGCCCGTCCGCGACGACGCGATCGTCACCTCGATCTCCGCGCGCGTCGCGTCGCCGTCGACGATGTTCTCGACGAGCGCGCGCACGACGTCCGCGAGCGTTCGCGCCTCGGCGTGCGACGCGATCGCCACGCGCGTCGGACGATCGAGCGCGCGAACTCGACCGACGTCGTCGTCGACGCGCGAACGCCGCGCGTCGTCGTCGACGGCGGCGGCGGCGTCGGCGGCGGCGACGGGCATCGTTTTGGCGAATCGACACTCCGCGGCGACTCGCGAACGCGTCGCGCGCGCGAACGCGAGGCGAGGCGCGACCCGGGGGAATCGACGAAAAGGCGAGTCGTCGGCGTCGACGACGACGCGCGCGCCATGTCGAGCCTTCGCGCGCGTCTTCGCGCGGGGCCGACGACCGTTGACGACGAGCCGTTTGAAAGATGGGCAGCGACGACGCGCGCGACGGACGCGGGGACGCCGAAGATGCGACCGAGCGGGAGCGGAACGAAAACGATGCGCGGGGGGGATCCTCGCACGCCGAGCGCGAGCGGTGGATGGAACGCGTCGACGAGGGTGACGCCGGGGGACAGCGCGAGGGCGAGCGGCGGCGAGCGGCGGCGACGGCGACGCGCGAGCGCGTGGGATGGCGCGCGCGAAGGTGACTCGCCGTGGATCGAACGAGACGGATCGACGCGCGCGTCGACGTCGAATGGACGCGACGTCGGGGGAGCGAGCGCGGTGAAACCGACGAAGACGCCGAGGGAGAGACTCCGAGTCGCGAATTTACCCGACGCGCGGAGAGGGAGGATGAGTGGTGAGCGCGCGGAGAGGAACGATCGAGACGCGACGATGGATTGTCATCGTGGTGGTGGTGGGCGCGTTTCGAAGGAGAAGGCGAAATCGTCCGAGGACCTCGACGTCGAGGAAGAAGTCTTACGAATATTGCGAGACGTCGTTCGAGAGACAAAGGCGGCGCACGAGCGAGCGGCGAGCGCGCCGTGCGAGGCGCGCGAGGCGATTGAGATTAAGGCGACGGACACGGTCAAGGCGCGAGAATCGAGCGGCGTGCTCTCGACGGCGCGAGGTTCGGCGAACCCGAGTATGACGCGCGCGCTCGGAAGACGCGCGCTCGTCGTTTTCGCATCCTTCGTCTTCGGTGCCATCCATGGACGTATGAATGCGCCGAGCGTCACCGCCCCTCGAGCGTCGGAACCTCACCCGTCGTCCATCGTCCAGCCAGACGTCGTTCAGCCGGAACGCGCGTCGCGGCTTCGTCTCGACGACGATGTCCTGCACGCGTCGTGGCTCGCCGATTTAGACCGCGCGCGCGTGGTCCACGACACCGCCGCAGACGACACCATCCGTCGCCGCGTTCGAATCGCCGCCAAACGCGCGCGAGACGCGAGAAAAGACGCCCTCGCGCTCGCCGAAGAAACCTCCACCGACGCCGTCCTCCTCGCCGACTCCGCCTGTCGCGCCGTTCGCGCCTTCGCCGACCTGCGCCGCGCCGTCGACGCCGACGCCGACGCGCCGCCATCGACGTCCGCTTAGCCGCGCGCGCGCGCACACACACACTTCACACGCACCTCTCTAGACACGATGTAACGCCCTCCTCCATCCCACGCGCGTCGTCTTCTCGCCTCCCGCGTCCAGCCTTCGCGCGCGTCCCAGACAAAGCGGCGACCGACCACCACGCGCCCCCCACCTCGCGCCGCACGGCACACGGGTGTGCGCAAACAGTTAGACGGGCGCGCGGGCAGGCCCTCGCGCTCCCCCCACACCCGCAGATGTCCACACCCGCGTGCGTGCGTGCTGACGAGTCGTGACTCGTGAATCTCCCCGGAGACGCGCTCCAAGAAAAATCTCGTGCAAAAAGTGCACGCGCGAGGCGGCAGATTGTGCGATAAAGTGCGATAAAGCGCGATAAAGCGCACGAGAGGTTGGAAAAAGTGCACGCGCGGGTGGCGGCGACCGACCGCGACGCGCGCGAGGGAACGGGGCGACGCCGACGGGGACGCATACGCGCGCGCGCGAAGACCGCGTCGAGGACGAGGGATCGCGACCGCGAACGCGGGCGTGACGGTCGGTCGTGCGCGGTGTGCGGGCGTCGACGAGCGACGACTTCGCGCGCGGTGGCGTGTCAACAAAGTCCACGTGGGAAGGCGCGAGGCGGAGGGACGAGGGGAGAATCGTGGTAATTGCCGACGCGGGCGACGCGAGCGACGCGAGAGCGCGCGAGAAAGCGAGAGAATTCGGTGAAGGGACTTTTGAGGCGTCTTTTCTGATGGAGGGCGCGAAGACGGACGCGGTGAAAGCGATGCACGCGGGCGGCGGGCCGGTATGTTCCCCGGTCGTCGCGGACCGGGAGGTGTGTCGCGACTTTTTAAAGGTACGTCTTTTTGAGTCATGACTCGTCGGGTGTGCTCGTATGGAAAATGTGACTGCGCGGGTCGAGGAAAGGAGATGCAGACTGACTGACTCGGCTCTTTTGTCGTACCGCAGGGCGCGTGCTTTCGAGAAAACTGCCGATACCTGCACGACGCGGCCGAGGGCGCGGCGGTGCCGACGCAGGCGACGCAGCCGATATGCCGTGATTATCAAAACGGGCGATGCTTCCGGGCTTCGTGCCGTTTTTATCACGGGACGACTGCCGAGCAGGCGGCGCTGGGATTGGGCGGACAAGCGTACGGCACCATCAATACCGCGCAAGCGATGTACGGTGCCGATCTCGGTGATATGTCGCACAATAAGAATCCACAGCTGCACATGATGAATAGAACGATGAATCTGCCGATGAATCACGGCGCTCAGATTGATCCGTCGGCGCTGCTGGGCGTGGACCCTAATACGGCGGCGAGTTTGCTCGGCGGAGGTAACCTCAATCTGGAACAAGCGTTGCTCTTACAGACTGTCATGGCCAATGGTATGACGTATGATAATAATGCGTTGACGATGGCGTTGGCGAACGAGATTCTTCGTCGAAATGCGACTGTCAATCAACAAAACGGTAACGCCGGGTTCGACGCTCGTTGGATGAACGCTCATCAAATGGCGTCAGCTGCCGCGCGGCAGCACATGAACGGAATCAAAATGCAATCTGCTTCCGCGTATCAACAATCTGTCGCTGCGGCGATGGCGGCCATGAATCCAGGCATGGCTCAAGAGTCGCAGTACGCAGACGCGGCAGCGGCAGCGGCAGCAAATTTTCACAGCAAGACCGTCAGCAGCTCACAAGTTGATGGCGCGCAGCAAAGACACATCTCCCACGCGACCGATATGCCTCCATTACCGGATTCACTTGTTGACAATGAGTTCATGAACATGAGCTCTTCAAATGTGGCTTCAAATGTTTTTGCTTCGAATGGTTCACTGTTGGGCAACTCCTAGTGCAGCTCCGCACTGGCCAAGGTCATTTTTTCCTCGAAGCGATGGAGACGAGTTCTGATTTGACGGATCCATCTTCTTATTGCCCAATAAATTAATTTTTGTACGCTACAAGCGCTAGAAATCCATGCAGCACACCGTAGCGCCACTTTCCGGTATCATTCCACCAGCAGGTTGACATCAGAAGTGAGCACGTGCTTTCCTCACATCAACTGATCATTCCATCCGCGCAAATTTTCCCTACACGATTTAGTACCCGAGTATACCATCTTAGCACGGCTAAATTTTTCAATACTGTACATTTTGACAAATCGATGAAAACAATGAAACCTCACGCGCCGGATCCCGCGCCGCGCGAGGAGAGCGAGAAAAAAATATGATTGGATTTTATTTCCGAGGCTAGTAGTTCTCTAATTCGTAGTCGCACGCGAAAGTTATTCGGATGGGTCAAACTTCTTTTAGGCGACGGCGATTTCATCGCGCGCCGCGGCGACGTCGACTTGCACCGAGGGGCCCATGGACGACGCGACGTACATCGTGCGCCAGTAGACTCCCTTAGCGCCGACGGGTCGGTTCGCGTCGATCGCGCCGACGATGGCGAGCAAGTTCTCCTTCAAGTCACCGGCGCTGAAGCTGAGCTTACCGAACGGCACGTGCACAATACCTTGCTTATCCGCGCGGAACTCAACCTTACCCCCCTTGAACTCAGTAACAGTCGTCGCGACGTCGGTGGTCACCGTACCCGCCTTTGGGTTCGGCATGAGACCCTTCGGACCGAGCTGACGACCGAGCTTAGCAACCTTCGGCATCATATCTGGAGTCGCGACAAGCAAGTCGAAATCCATCATACCACCCGCGATTTCGTCAACCAAGTCGTCCTCACCCGCGAAGTCGGCGCCTGCATCCTTCGCCGCGGCGATGTTGTCACCAGAGCACAACACAGCGACGCGAACGGTCTTACCGGTACCCTTCGGCAACGCAACGGTGGCGCGCAATTGTTGATCGTTGTACTTCGGGTCAATGTTCAATCGAATGTGCACTTCGGCAGACTCGTCAAACTTGGCCGTCGCGGAGCTCTTCATGAGCTCAATCGCCGTGTCAGCGGCTTGCGCCTCCAAACGGGGCGGCACAGACTTTTGCGCGGCGCGGAAGCGCTTAGATTGCTTCGCTTCCTTGGAGCTCAAGCCATCCTTGCGCACCGCGCGTTGCGGCGTCGCGGACTCCTCGAGTTCGGAAAAGTCCAAACCCGCGGCGCGGATCACTGTCGAGTCGGAGAATAAAATTCACGTCAGTCGCGCGTTCACCGTCGTGTCTCCCATCGAATCCACCACCGCAGCGTCGCCTTCGCCGTCTCATCGCTCTCCCCTCTCGCATCCAATCGTCCACGAAGAGGACAACCGCGCCCGTCGCGTTCGCTCCGCTCCCCCGCGCGCGAGCTCTCAGGTTTTAGGGTCTCGTCCGCGCACCCGACCCCTCGCATCGCGCGTCCCCTCGCCGCCCTCTCGACGCGCGCGACCCTTCGTTCGCGCGCCCATCGCGCGCGACGATATTCCCCCCCCACCGCGCCCCCTCTCTCCACCCCTCGCGCGCGCGTTCGATCGTTCCCGCGTCGCGCGCGGTCATTCACCCGCGTCAGCCCGCGCGCTCGCGCGCGCTCGACGCACCTCTCGCGCGCGGCGCGCGCGCGCCCTTGCGCGTCGCCGCGACCGGGGTCGCGACGGCGCATTTCGCCGTGAGGGTAAACATCGTGCGCGTCGGTGGAACGCGTTCGCGCGCGGCGCAGTGTCGCTCCGCCGCCGTCGCCCCGCGCGCGCCGTCGACGTCGGCAGGGGGGGGTCGTGGGTCGATTCGCCGATCACGACTCGTCGGGGTGTGCTTTTGGATTGCATGCGCGAGTCCTGACCCTTCACGCTCGAGACTCCGCGCTGGCGCCCCGACATCGCGACGCGCGCGCCATGTCCCCCGTCGTCGTCGCCCGCGCGAGCGTCGACGCGCGATGGCGCGCGAGCGAACGCGTGGGAACGTCTTGGACGCGACGGTGGAGGCGGTGCGCGATCGCGGAGGCGCGCGCGGAGGGGATTCCGAGACGAGGTGCGTCGATGTCGTCGATGTCGGCGGTCGCGCCGGCGACCGACGACGACGGGGCGTCGCGCGAGAGAGAGCGCTCGCGAACGAGACGCGAACGAGACGATGATGACTGACCGAAGCCGCGCGCGCGCGCGTTCGCGTTGACGACAGAGAGCGGGGACGGGGAGAGACCGTTGGTGGTGTGTTTAGGGAAGTTTGACGCCATGCACCGAGGACACTTTGCGCTGGCGGAGCGCGCGGCGACGCTCGGAGACGTCGCCATGGTGTCGTTTTCGGGCATGGCTGAGATGTTGGGGTGGGAGAGTAGGTTACCGATCACGGCGCCGAGCGATCGAGCGCGCGTGTTGGCGCTTTGGAGTCGGGATGTGGAGGGCGAGAACGTCTTTTTGCGCGAACACGCGTTGCCGTTTTCAGACGTGCGAGAGCTCTCGCCCGAGGCTTTCGTGAAAATGTTGGCGGAGATGGACGTCAAGGCGGTGGTGACCGGGGAAAATTATAGATTTGGATACAAGGCGGCCGGGGATGTGGAGGATCTGAAGACGTTTGGCGCGGAGAACGGAATGACGGTGAACGTCGTCGATTTGGTGCCCGCGCAGACGAGGTCGGCGATGGGATTGGGCGACCAGGTGAGTAGCTCGCGCGTGAGGCAAGCGCTGTCGGACGGGAAAATCGACGACGTCAATTGGATGTTGGGTCGCGAACACCGATTGGTGTTCGACGTGAGCGGAGAGAGGATGACGACCGCGCTTCGCGCCGCGCTCGCCTCGGGCGTCGACGAGATCAAAATCTCCTTGGAAGCGGCGGAAAACCAACCTCCCAGCGACGGTCAATACACCGCTCGCGTATACGTCGACCAATCACCCGAAGATACCACCGTGATCCCGACCACGGTGCCCGTACAGCTTTCCTACGGCAGACTCGTCGTCGACAGACACGACGTTCCCGACGTCGTCTTCGCCCAGCGCGTCATCGCCGTCGATTTCGTCGCTCGAAGCAGCCCGCGATACGCTATGGGTGTCTCTGGACGGTGGTGACTCGATCGTTTTCTTCCGTTTTAGCGCGCACGCATCCTCTATTCTTTCATTCATTTAATACGATCGCCAGTCTGCGTGGTTCAGGTGCCGAGAGAAACCGAATCGTCGCGTCACAACGAACCGCGCGCGTCGCCCGAACGCGCGATTCGACACCATGAGCGCCGTCGACGACGACGCCGATAAAGTTTTCGTCGCCGTGCGCGTGCGGCCGCTGAACGACGCCGAGCGCGGCGCGGGACGCGTCGTGCCGTGGGTCGTGTCGGAAAACACGATCGCGCACGAGGTGCGCGCGCGATGGAAGATACCGAGTCGTCGAGCGCACCGCGACCGCGCGCGAGGAATCAGAATTATATTTTCGTCCCGCGTTGACCGCGCGAGTCGACGCGCGGGATGACGTGGACGCGGAGGACGAGGATGTCGTGACGAGGGGGAACCAATCCGACGAGAGACTGACGACGGAGCGACGCGCGGACAGGATGGCGTCTCGACGAACGGCGCGTACGCGTTCGATCGAGTGTTCGATGAGATGAGCGATAATAAACTCGTGTATGAGGCGACGACGTCGAAGATCGTGAGTAACGTTCTCAGTGGGTTTAACGGGACGGTGTTCACGTACGGGCAGACGTCGAGCGGGAAGACGCACACCATGCACGGGTGCAAGGAAGAGCTCGGGGTGATACCTCTGGCGGTTCGAGACGTGTTCGACGCGGTGAGACGGCAAGGGAGCGACAGAGAATTCTTGATTCGTGTGAGTTATCTGGAAATTTATAACGAAAAGATGGTGGATTTGTTTGCCGCAGAGGCGAGCGACGGCGACTCGGAGGAGTACGCGGCGAAATTATCGATTCGCGAAAATAAAGACCGAGGAACGTACGTGCTGGGGTTGAGAGAGGAGGTGGTCACTATGCCCTCGCAAGTTTTGTCGCTTCTCGAGCGAGGGACGAAGCGCAGACACGTCGGGGCGACGAATATGAACATGCACTCTTCGAGGTCGCACACCATTTTCCGAATGATCATCGAATCGAGAGCCATAGAAGGCAAGGCCAGCGGTGCCGACGACGCGGCGGTGCTGGTGTCGACGTTGAATTTGGTGGATTTAGCGGGATCAGAGCGAATGTCGAAGACAGGCGCGGAGGGCGAGCGCGCCAAGGAAGGTGCGCACATCAACAAGTCGCTCATGACGCTTGGCGTCGTCATCAACAAACTCTCCGAAGGCGTCGAATCCAAGGGAGGTCACATACCGTATCGTGATTCCAAGTTGACGCGCATCTTGCAGCCCGCTCTCGGTGGTAACTCTAAAACTGCCATCGTTTGCGCGATGACACCGGCGCATTCGCACTGCGAGGAGTCTCACTCGACGCTCAAGTTTGCGCAACGCGCCAAGCGCGTCGTCAACAAGGCCACGGTGAACGAGGTGGCGGCGAATAAGGCGACCAACGCGATGTTGAAGCGGCAACAGAGAGAAATCGCGGCGTTGAAAGCGCGATTGGAGGAGGAAGGCGCCAAGGTGGACGATAAGGCGATCGAGGCGCTCCGCCGTCGACTCGCTGAGGCTGACCGAGAGAAGAATCTGATGGCGCTTGCGCTGGAGGACGGGGAAGAGAAGGCGAAGGAGCGCGAAGCGAAGATTGTGGAACTCAAGGCGCGCGTTCAAGAGCTGACGACCCGCGCCGAAGAAGTTCGAGAGGAGCCGCACACAGAAGAGGTTGAGCATGGCGCAATTTCAAACGCAACGAGGGTGGCGGGACAGTCGCTGTCCGCCATGACCCCGGACACGCTGCAAGCCGTACGCGCGTTCGAGGAAAAGGTCAAGGTTCTGGAGAATGATCGCGACGCCATGCGTGCGCGACTCGAGAAAGACTTGATGGAGAGCGAGAAACGACGAGAAGAGCTCGAACGCCATCGCCTGGATGCCGTGGGACAGATTGCCTCTCTTCGGGAGGAGATCGCCGAAATCACCGCCACCATGGTGGATGGCGAGGGAAGCGGCTCGTCTGCCGACGTACAAATACTACTCACGCAGGCGAAGCGAGCGCGGGGACGCGCCGAAGAGGAACTCGCGAACCTTAAATCCGAATTCTTCGAGGAGAAGTCTCTCCGCGCGGTGGCGGAGGCGGAGGCAAAGCGTCTCGGCGAAAAGGTTGAAGCATTCATGCGACAACGAGAGAGCGACGTCGAGCGCGGTGATACGAACGGTAACGTACATTTGGCGCATCTCGCGCTTCGGAAGCAAATCGTCAAACAAAACGAGACCATCACGCTTCTCGAGGAGCGAGCGAGAGAGTCTGATCAAGTGCTCGAGGAAGCCATCAGAGCGTACGAGGAGGAGGTGGCGAAAAACAAAAGATCGGGCCACGATTCGTCGAGTGACAACGGTGAACAAGTCTCGGCTCTGGTCGCGTCGAACGAGGAGCTGAGTAAACGATGTGATGCGTTGGAAAAGAAGTACGCCCTCGCCAAGGCGGCGTTCGCGAAGCTCTCGAAAGAGAAAGCCAAGGCAGCTGGTAGCGTGGACGACGGCGTGGATCGCGACAAGGCTGCCGTGGAGTCGTTGAAGAAGGAAAACAAAGAGATGAAACGTCAAATGCACAAACTCAACGAAGTCTACGCTCGCTTACGTGAGAAATTCGTGTCGGGCGGCGAGGCGGCGTTCGACAAGGTGCGAGACGCGACCGAGATGAAGTTCGACTTACAAGCTCTTGAAAGAAAGCGTCAAGTCGAGAAAAAAGCTCTTTTGGCGAAGATAAGCGAATTAGAAAACAGAGTACCACCTGTGGGAAAAATTTCCGAGGAGATGGGGGCGAAGCGATCGCCGAGAACGCAACTAGGCACCATCGACGCCAACGCGTAAACGCAATTACGAAAGATTCTTACATAGCACAGCCGTGCGGTGAGTGAGAGCGAGAGCCTGCACGCATTAGCGGACAATGTAATACAAACCACGTGATTCAACGCTCACCCACCCGATCAACGCGCACGTGAAAGTACCCGGACGCCGCAAGATGGCACTGGTTGTTAGTTACGAGAGGAGGCATTTCGACAGTTACAGTGGCACAATCTTTCTGTTTGGTGGTGTTAAATGAACACCATGTTTTGGTTGAGGGGACTTTGCCCGTTTTTTTTGTAATTTTTGATCTTTTTGTGGAGGAAGTTAAGAGTAAAACATTTACTTCTTGGACTTCTTCGGCAACAAGACGGAGTGGATGTTCGGCAAAACACCACCGGCCGCGATCGTGACGGTGCCGAGGAGCTTGGAAAGCTCTTCGTCGTTGCGGATCGCGAGTTGGATGTGGCGCGGCACGATGCGCGACTTCTTGTTGTCGCGGGACGCGTTGCCGGCCAATTCAAGAACTTCGGCGGCGAGGTATTCGAGCACGGCGGCCAAGTAGACCGGGGCGCCCGCACCGACGCGGGTGGCGTACTTGCCAGCCTTCAAGTAGCGGGCGACACGGCCGACCGGGAATTGCAAGCCAGCCTTGGCAGATCGGCTCATGGCCTTCTTGCCGGTCTTTCCTTTACCTCGTCCAGACATTTTCGACTTGTATTCGTGTTATGGAATGACGCGCTCGACGCGCGCGTCGCCCCACCAACGCCATCGCGCGGCCGTCGCGTGAGCGCGCGCGTGAGGCCGGTGAGGGCGTTTGATGGGTAATTTTTACCTCGACTACGTAGAGTGATTCGAGGGCACGATTTCTGGCCGTTAATCACGTGAGAGCCAATCATTTTTTTCGTGTACCCCGGGTACATGTGTACATGATGGGTCATTGACCGTCAATTAATTGAAAATGATCGAGAGGGTGTGTTTTTTACGAATACTCAATTTTGATTCGCTGATGATGTGATTGAGGCATCATTTATTGGGTCATGAACGGTCGATACCAAGTGACTCTGCAAACTCACCCGCGCTCACGCGAGGGCGCGTTTTCGCCCCCGAGTCGGGCGACGCGGGCGACCGGTGCGTCATTCCATAACACGAATACAAACACAATGGCGAAGAAGCCCGCTCAAAAGAAGCCGTCCGGCGCCAAGAAGGTTGGCCGCAAGTCCAAGACGGAAACCTACAAGATCTACATCTACAAGGTCTTGAAGCAAGTGCACCCGGACACCGGTATCTCCTCCAAGGCGATGTCCATCATGAACTCCTTCATCAACGACATCTTCGAAAAGATCGCCACCGAAGCCGCCAAGCTCGCGCGATACAACAAGAAGCCGACGGTCACCTCCCGCGAAATCCAAACCGCGGTCCGCCTCATCTTGCCGGGTGAGCTCGCCAAGCACGCCGTCTCCGAAGGTACCAAGGCGGTCACCAAGTTCACCTCCGCGTAAATTGTTTACCGGAAGAACTGACCAACTCACAACTTCAAAAAATTACAAAAAAAACCAAAATCGACGCTGCCGACCACAGTCGGCGGTGTTAAGACATGGTGTTCATTTAACACCACCATCCTCAAAGATTTGTCCCTCCACAACTAATCGTCTCTTTGCCTCGACTCGACCTCCCAACGTTCAAATTTAAAATGTTTGGAGACACACACATTAGTCGTACTAGCGTTCTCTTTGCTATCAATACAAGCTGTGACTACGTCTACGTGGTGTCTACGTCGCCTTTGCGCCTTGTGTTCGACAAAAGTCGATGAATCCGTCGAAACCACGTCCGAATGAGACCTCGCTCTCGAGGTGCTCCACCAGTCTCGAGTCGAGCGGTTCCGGGTTGTCGAGCCCGATGCGCACGTGCGTCAAACGAGGCAGAAACGTGCACGATTCTCGAATCTGACGTATCTCGATGTCTAACGCCGATCCGTGACGCGGTGGGTACGTGGACCAAGGCGCTCCTCCGGTATGAACGACGATGACTTCGTCGGCGCAGTGCGCGACGAAGACGCGCGGACTCGCGGATTTCGAGTCCTTCTGTTCGTACACCATCTCTCGACGAAGCGGAAGAAGCGACGAGCGGCGTTGCAGCACATCGCTAGTTCTCTCGTCGTCACCCTCTGTCGCAAAAAATTCAAAGAGTTGTGGGTAAACGAACGTCGCCGTCTCATCCGGATCCAACCTCGTGAGTTGCGAAACGGCGGCGACGCGCCTATCCGGATGAGGCCCGATGGGGTGCAGGACGTTTGACCTCAGTAATCCGTACACGAGTCTCGGAATTGTTTCTTTCACGAAGGAAAACGCGTTGTTCGTGGCTTCCGCCGCAGCCGAAAACGCGATGAACCAGTCCACCAAGGCTTGGCGAGCTTCGGTCAAGCCTTCGTCTTCAGACGTCGCGAGAACTTGCCGCGTTATCAAACACATCATGGCGTTCACGTCGACGTGTTTATAAACATCACGCGCACTTCGAGCGATGTTCGCCCGACAGGTGTGAATACGACGACGCCGACGACGGCGTACGATGATATCCCCAGTTTCGACGACTTGTCGTTCAATGCACGTGTACTCAAAGGCGAGTTGTACTTTTGGATGGCGAGAGTTCAACTCCTCTTCCAGACCCGCACTGGTGCTGTAATCGAAATCAAACGTAAAGGCATCTTTCATCGCACAAGATGCGATATGATAGAGTCCCACGTAGGCTCTATCCGGATGCAAGGCGCCGTACGCGTTGGCGATTTCCAAGTCTGCAGTCGTGCGCACGCGAAGAGTGGCGTTGATCGCCTTTTCATTCCGCAACAATCGATGGACATCGCCGACGATGGGTATTTCTCGTTTGTTTGGATAAGTTAACACGTTTCCACCACTGCGTTCGGCGAGTGGTGCGAGTGTACTCAGGTCATTGAAGTCATCGCTCGTTAAGATGACGTCCACCTCAACGCCGTGTAATAGACATCTCTCACCAATACTTTCATAATGATCATGCGAGGGAATCATCAACTCGTCCGCTTCTCGGGAAGCCATTTCAAAGTCTTTCGCCGTCGGTTGCACGGCGTCGTGAAGCAAAACATCGGAAACAGACTGCGTGAGGCGATCGACGCTGCAACTTCCCACGCCGCGACTGGGACCACCCCGAAGAAAGGATATGACTCTAGCGCTAGACACCAAACCTTCGTCCACGGCTTGATCAATCACGTTCAAGACTTCATCTAAAACTGGACCAAATATCCTGCCAAATCCTGACGAAGACGAATCGTTGGGTTCCGTCGAATCCTCCGGCGTTCCTACGTGTGCCTCGATGGCGCTCGTGATGACTTCTTTCCAACCTGAGGCCGTCGTAGGCGACGATGGTGATGACAAGACATCCTTCACCGAGGTGGTGACGTCCTGTACGCGACGTATGAACCCGTGTTTCTTTGGATTTGCGTGCGAATCGAAATATTTCAGGCTAACCACGTCGTTATTTCGATCGCCGCTGAAATCGATCGCCTCGAGTGTGTCGCCTCGAAACGTGAACACGCCAAATCTTACATCCTCACCATCCAACGCCTCGATCGCGCTTCCGAGCGCCAACTTGACTAATTCACAATACTCTTCACCCGCATCGTTCAGATCGACGATGGCTACGATCGCACGTCCGTTCCCGGGACGCAGTTCTAAGGAGTCATTTCTAACCGCTCTCCGTCGCCAGTCATTCTCGTCTAAAACCTCCTCGACTTCGTTTCCACCTTTCTCTCCGCTCACTGTCGACGAGATCGCCTCAACAGCCATGTCGAACTCGTACGTCTCTGCCTGCAATTCTGGTAACTTCTGGGTCGTCGCCAAACCTTTTGAATATCTCGAACCTTTCGCCGCGTCTTGCCACACCGTGTACGTCCCGCACATGCAACACGCGAATCCGCTCGCATCGACTCGACAATGGCCGTTGACGTACCCGTAACAGCTCGAACACCTCGCAATGCGCTCGGGAGACTTGAGTCGAGCGATGGTGGCGCACGAGGCGGTCGGGTCGAGAGGCGTGATTACCACACCCATCGGAATCTGGAGCTCGTTCTTCAGCGTCGCTTCTCGCGGGAGGGCGCGCGTGCTCCATCGAATCACCGGGCTCGAGGACGACGCAGATTCCAAGGAGTCGCGGGACGCCACCTCTTCGATCGGTGGACGCATCTCGTGTAGGCTGACGTCGCGCATTCACCGCATGGCTGACGAGCCGACTTGTACGGGACGAGCGAGCTCTCGATGGTGCTATTCCGTTCTAGGTATTACAATCTACTCTTTCAAAGCGTCGAACGAATTCGATAACGTTCTTTCATCGCTTCGTCGGTGGCTCGCGGACTTTCCAATTCACCCCGGCCGCGATTTTGGAGTCGAAGAAAGCTTCGAGTCTGTTGGCGCACTTGAAGTACACCGTGTCACGAGAATTGTACAATCGGCAGTTGTGGAACATCAGACGGAAATCCGCGCAGAACATTTCCAAAGACGTGTAATAGTTCTCGCTCGAGACTCTGTCTTTGATCAGTTCCAAGTCGAGCGGGTCCTTGACGATTTCGTAATAGTCGGGTACTTCCATGGGATTCACGGGTCCGGCGAACGGCCACACATCCGCATGCGCCTGGATGATGTTGATGAGCGCGCGCATAAACTTATGCAGATTCTCGCGCGTGGGCAATCCATCGCCGCAACCGGGATACACTAATCGGAACTTGGGCATCTCGGGTGCCTCCCATTTAGCCTCCTTCAAGCCTTTGATGTGCTTGACGTCGATCGGAGTGTACTTTCCGTCCTCCGTTTTCGGGTTAAAATGATCCTTCAATCCGGGATACACCTTGTGAGCCGTGCTCATTTCCCTCACCTTGGCCTCTACTACCTTGCGTTGCTCTCTTATTTGATTCACAAAGTCAACGTATGAGATGTGTCCGTCCAGCTGACACTCCATGATTGTCCCGCCGTCGTACTCTTTGATGTAACCGTTCCACTTCTCGCGCTCCATCATAATCTCTTTCGTGAAACCTTGTTTTTCAAAGTAACCCACCGCGTTATTATCCGCGAACGTGATCAAGTGCGTCATGTTCTCTGTATCCTTCGCGTATTCCTTGATGTGGTTCATCAAACGCGTACCGTAGCCCTTCACCTGCTCGTTCGCGCTCACCGCACAAAACGCGATCTCCCCCATCCTCTGCTTCGGGAAAGGACGGTACGTGATACCACCGATGACGTTGCCGTTCTTCATGCACAGCATCGAGTTGTGTCTCGAATCGAACACCAAGCGCACAATGTATTCCTTCGGCATGTTCGGCAACTGCTTGCCAAAGATATTCTTCAGTGCGATGAGCAACCTCGAACTCTCCTCGCTGCCATCATTCTTGATAACCTTCCATTTGAGCTCACCGTCGCGTTCTTGCTTGCGAAGGTGCGATTCTCGCGTGGCGTAGGCTCCTCGGGTAGGCGAAGACGGCGACGCCGCGGCCAACTTCTTGGAAGGGCTCACCGTCGCCTCCGCGCCCTCGGTCGCGTTATCCTCGCCTCTCTCGCGCTTCGCGCCGGCACCGGCATTCTCCTCGTCCGCATCTCTCCCTCGTCTTCTGTTCGACGTTTCCGGGGCGTCGCCCTCCGCGTCTGCCCCCATCGTTCGCCGATCTTCGCCTCCACCGTTCGCCTCCTCCGTTCGCGGCGCCTACCCGTCGCCGTCCGAGCAAGTCTCGCGCGCGCGTTCACTCAATTTTCTTCGAACGTCCCTCGCGTTCCTCGTGCTCGCGCGCGTCGCGTTCGCCCTCGCGTGCGAGCGCTCGACCTCCGCGCGCGAAGCTTTGAAGAGTTTCACGGTCGCGGTGATTTGAACGAAGACGCGCACCGTCCGCAGTTCCGGGCGCGAGGCGTCGCCGGGGTGTCTTCGGGCGGGAGTCGCTCGAAGAAAACGTTTCCAATCGAATCGTCGAACGAGTCGAGGCGCTCGGCGATCGCGTTCGCTCGACGAGGCGCATCTTCGCGGTGGAGCGAGAGAGGCGTTTGTAGACGCGGGACGACGATCTCGGGACTCGGGAGATCGCGCGAGCGTGAGAACGGTGGAAATGTCGGCGGATGGGGACGAAAACGATTCTCTCCGTCGAGCGTCGCACGCAACGGCGTCGTCTTGGCGCGCGTTAGCGCGTAAGGTGGCTGCGGGTGCGCCCGAAGCGCCCGAAGACAAAGATGGCCAAGAAGAGAGGTTTGCCACACTTTGTGACCGGTTGCAAGCGACACGAGAGGAGAACTTGCTCATGGAGGAGTATCCAGATTACAAGCGTCAAAAGAAGCTCGAGGAGACGAACGATGCAACGAAAGTATGGGCGTTGTCACCGAACCAGAGTACGGTGAATGCGACCGCTGCACCTTTTTTGAAGTGGTGCGAGGAACATTTTCGCGATGTGAATAGGCGAGACATTGAGTCGCTGGCGCCGAAGGACGCGCACTGCATGGAATGTGATGCGGATTATCTCATTCCCGGTTTAGGACGACATTACTGGCACGGGTTTCAGGAGGAGGACAAGGAGGAGGAGAGAAAAATGATGGAGCGCAAGAGAATGGCCGTCTTGAATAGAGCCGAGACGCCTGCGAAGAAGAAGAAAACGCCCAAGAAGACGGTCAAGCCGAAAGCTGACGCGAAAAAATATCAAGTGACGCGTATTTCACCGTTAGATCGACCAGATGAGATTGATGAATGCTGCGCGGTGTGTTTCGACGGCGACTCGTACGACGACAATCCAATTTTGTTTTGCGACAAGTGCAATGTAGCTGTGCACCAGCTGTGCTACGGAATTCAGAAGATTCCGCAAGGTGATTGGATTTGTAAATCGTGTAGCAGCCGCGGCGCCGCGAAGCAGTGTTGTTTGTGCACCGTGAAGGGTGGCGCATTGAAACCCACCGCGGACGGGCGTTGGGCGCACCTCTTCTGTGCGCAGTGGATCCCAGAGGTTTTCCTGTCTGATGTCGATCTGATGGAGCCGATCAATACGAATTCATTACTTTCAGAACGCACAAATTTGACGTGTGTCGCCTGTAAACAACACGGGGTGGGTGCGTGCATTCAGTGCGCTTACGGCAACTGCTCCGTTCCATTTCATCCCATGTGCGCCATGACGAGCGGTGCTCGCATGGAAATCAGATCGACAGAGAAATCGGAAGACGTAGAGTACATGTGCTACTGTGACAAGCACGTCAAGGAAATGGAAAGGAAAGCGCAGCGAATAGCAAACGGAGAAAGCTCGGCGGCGGCGACTCCCGCGAAAGGTACCGAAGATACGCCCGCCAAGGTGACTCCACCGCCGACGCCGCAGCAAGAGGAAGTGAAGGAAGAAGCCACGCCTGCATCAACTTTGAAGACGACCGTCTCACCAGCGCGCGCTGAAAATAGTGAGTCGACAGTATTGAATCAGACCATGAAAGAATTGAACTCGAATGAGATTCGTAGATTGGTCTCGAGCTTGTTTGACTTGTCAGGTCTCACCGCCGCCGACATAGAGGGTGTCAAAGAAGATGATTTCATGTCTTGGTTGGGCGACGACGGCGTCGAGACTCGGGATAAAAGCGATTCCACGGGAACGCCGGCAAAGATCACATTGGTCATGGATCCTCGAGAAGTCGCCGCACGCCAGTGGTTGGCGCGAAAAGCCAAGGAGGAAGTGTTGGCTCCGGTGCGCATCGATGGGTCGGCAGCGAGAGTCAGCGATAGCGCGATGGAGACGAGAAATGGTTCGCCAAAGGTCGAGGATGACGTTCCCAGTGAAGATTCGTATTTGTATCCCGCTCAGGTTCCGCATCCAATCGCGACATTGGCTGAGTACACGCGGTTGACTCTTGAAAATGCGAAAGTACCAAAGTCGCCGAAGACGGTGGAGGACATCATCCCGGAGCAATCCGGTCCGAATGGTATTCCCACGAACATGCGTCCGCCCAAGTGTCAAGTGTGCGTCATTCGTAAGCAGGGTGTGTGCGGCACGGCGTCTGCACCTCCGAGATGTCACAGACGGAGAGAAAACATGGAGAAAATGCGCGCGGAGCAGCTCGCCGAACTCAAGGCGAAACTCGGCCCGGGCGAGACGCTTCCGGATCCGGTTGAAATCGTGCAAAACGAGCTCGCACGCATCGAAGAGCGGACGGATGTGCTCAAGATCGCACCCGATGATGAAGTCGTCGCTGAAATTTACAGAGCGCAGACCGTCTTGGCGAGGACGTCTCACATGAACAGACAACTTATTCAAATGCTCTTGCGCAAGGTTGAGGAGGAGCTTCCGACGGAAGAGGAAGCGCGCGACGCGCAGCGACGAGCCCAGGAAGAGACGTCCCAGTACGAAGAACGATGGCGAGGCGGAAGGTGGCGCATGGAGCGTCTCCGCGCCGAAGGCAAGGAAGAGGAGGCGCAGTTTGACGGAGGCGAGCTCGCCGGGGCGGACATGCGCGATCCTCTCGTCGAGTCCGGCGCCATGGAGGACGCGCTTTGCTGCGTCTGTGGGGGTGGTGAAAGCGAGTATCCGAACGAAATCATCTTCTGCGAGCGCTGCGAGATGTGCGTGCATCAACAGTGTTACGGCGTCACCAACATTCCCGAGGGTGAGTGGTTATGCTGGCCATGCCACGAGACGGAGCGCATGGAACGCGAAAACGGTCATCCGGGCACTCGTCCGCCGCGCTACATGCGCGAAGCCGGCGACGGGGCCATGTACGACCCTCGTGTGCAGTGTTTGCTGTGTCCGGTGAAGCGCGGTGCGTTGAGAACCATCATAGATCCGCGTTTGCAAACGCCGAAGACAACGGAGACCGCGTCGCCCGTTGCGCCGGTGCGCTCGCCGTCGGCGGCAAAATCCGTTCCGGACGGTAAAGCGGAGACGAACGACGCGAACGCCGACACTCGCGAGACGGACGCCCCGGGAACCCCGGTCGTGAAAACACCGAGTCGTGGTCGAAATCGCTGGTGTCACGTCGTATGCGCGCACTGGCAGCAAGGCATGGAGACGGATTTGTATCTCGACGGACCGGCGGCCATCACCGGCTTGGACGAGATTCGACCCCAGTATAAAAACGCTCGATGCTCGGCGTGTCGTCTGGACGACGGTGCGTGCATACCGTGCTCGGCGAAGAACTGTCCGGTGGTCTTTCACCCGCTCTGCGCCAGAAGATGCGGATGGCACATGCTTCCGCTGCAATCGCCGGAACCGCTGGCGTTTTGCGCCCGCCACAGCATTGAAGAGCGACGAAATCCCGGATCGACGATGCGCACCAAGTACAGCGTGAACGCCAGCGGCGCGCGATTCGGTCAGCGTGTCTCCACGAAAAAGAAGCGCACGCCCACACCCGAAGAGATGGAGATGCTCCGTCGCGCGCGCGTGGGTCTGGAGACGCTCCGCCTTCTCTGTGACCGCGTCGTCAAGCGAGAGCGACTCAAACGCTCCGAGCTCGAGCAGCATCACAAGTTATGGCTCGCACAGATTCGCGGAGAAGCGAGCGGACCAATCTACGCCCTCGACGACGATACCCAGGCGCACATCAAGATCCCAGACGTCGCCAAGGATCGCAAGTTGCTCTTTTTAACCCCCGCAGAGGCGTTCCGGTACGAAGAAGACGTCTCGGCGCTCCCGCCGGATATCCGTCTTGTCGAGGCGGAACCCATCGACGGACCCTTCCGAGACGACGACGACGAGGAGGAGGGCAACGGCGAAGAGGATAAAAAGTGACGACGGACGAGCAGCACCATTAGTCACCGCGAGCGCTGAGACTCGCGGTTTAGCCGCCGTGTAACATTTGTTCATAGATTTTTGTTCCCAGTCGGGATGATCGCAGGTTGCGTCGCGTGGGAACGGACGACGCGTGCGGCACACGTCGACGCCGCGCGTCTGTGAACGCGCGCACCAAGGCGGGAGGAACGCGTTCATTCGTGAATTTTTGTTCGAGCGCGCGAGGCGTCGACGCGCGCGCTCGAACGCAGCGTCAAACGACGGACGGGCGATCGAATCGAGTCGCGCGTCGGGCGAACGGTTGACGCGACGCGCGCGGCGTGAAGGGCTCGCGCGCGCGGAGTGAGAGGTGAGAGAAGATGGGATGTGGATCTTCCAAGCAGACGGCGGTGGATGAAGCGCCGCGGGCGAACGTCGCGCCGATAATGCCGGAGGAACAGGAGTTTTTCGACGCGGTTGAAAACTTGACGGCATCGCCGAGCTTCATGCGCGCGAAGAGTCTGGATAGATTGAAAAATACGGCGGATGAACCCGCGCCGGTGGTGAAACAGCCATCCTTGATCAGGTGGATAAGCGCGATCGGACCGAAGGTGGAGGAGAGCATAGAGGACTCGGGAATGTCTAAATGCGTCGTGCCGCTGTACGAGCGAGGCATGGAGACGTTAGCCCAGGAGTCAAGCAATGCGTCTTGGACGAAGAACGTCGATGGCGTGGGTTTTAAACTTAGAGGGAAGACGTACAAGAAGGATAAAAAGAAAATTCCTAGTGAGGCGCCGTTTTATGACGTGCAGGCGGTGTTGTCGTTTAAGAGCGAAGAAAAAGTGGGCGATTGGATTAAACATTTGTTTGATGGCAATCTCGGAACGAAAATTAGAGATGAGATACCGACGGTCATCATCGTTAACATTATGATTCCCAACTACAAGCCGAGTGGAGGCTTGCTCGCGAAGAAGGAACACAACGGTCCGGGTCATAACGTCGTCTTGTTGTGTAAGATCAGCGACTTTGCGCAAAAGACGCTGAAAGAGACGGAAGACTGGGACGATCTGCCACCCGATTTCAAATTATTAAGGAGATACGTCAAGGGTGATGGTACCGGCAAGGTGGACGTGCACCCGCACGCGATGGCTATTCGTCAGCAGACGAAGATGGTCGTCATGGTGGTGACCGGACACGAGCATTTGCCGTGGCTCGTTCGACAAGCGGTCAACCACGGTAATGGTAAACCCTTCATGGTGAACAGAACTTCATCGTACATCGAACGTTCTGGCGCCTTGGAAATAAATGTGGACGCGCACAACTTTAGTAATGTCGCGCTCAACGGCCTGCGAACCGTACACACTTCCCTCGGTAAATTGATTCTTGACGTCGGGGCAACCATTCAAGGAGAAAACGAAGCTGAGCTCCCGGAACGTTTGCTATTTTCGTGCAGAGTCAATTACCCCAAGATAGAAAAGATCGAGGCTCACGTCGACATGCTCGAGGCCAACCGTGCTGCTAGAAAATGGCTGGGGGCGATTCAGGATAGACTGTTGTAAATCCTTTCCGTTATCACAAAAGACGTTCAAAATACCTACGTTCAATCGCTGCTAAATTTACTTCTGGAAATCACCCATCGTGCTCATGGGTCTTCGATTCCAGGCTTCCCCGCCCGCCCCTTCGAGATCGACGTCCAATTCCAGAGGTGGTGGTTTCTCGCCGCGTTCGATAGCATCCAAGCCTGCGCGAAGGTAATCGCTCTTCTGCTGCGCATCTTCTAAGAAGTCCCACTCGAAAATTGGAATGGGGAATACGGCCAAGCCTTCTCCCTCGAGTTGACGTTGCTTTAATCGAGTTTGTCCCAACGAGCACGTCTTGTCGTTTCGAGCAAAGTGCGATGGTCCATCAACCTCAATCACAACGCCGTTCGGCTTGGCATCTTTAAGCAACAAATCGCATCTGTAACCAGACACGAGGGCTTCCTCCTCGTATTTCTCTCCCATGTATGATAAAATTGCACCGACGTCGCGTTGGAACCACGACACGACGGGTGGACGACTCTGCGTGTTCCACGCTTCATCGGCGGCGGCGCCCAACTCGTCGGGTAACGGGTCAAAGCCAGCGCGCACGGTGGTGATGGCAGCCTGATGTAACTGGTTGAGTTGTCTCCCCTTCCACGGACCGAAAACGTTGGCGTTGTGGTGTTCATCGTGACCGTGATGGTGCGCCTCTCGCGCGTGCACCACTTGCGCGTCGTGCTCCCCGCGGCTGAGGATTTCAGCCCAGAGTGTACGGAAGAATAAGCAATCGAGTGCATCCTCCATGACGCAGAAGGACCACGCGAGCGAGGCCAAAATTGTGGCGTTGAAGCGATGCACTTGCGCGGCGGCGGCATCTTCCTTGGACATGTCCTTGTTTCTCGCCGGCGCACGAGTCACCCAGACGTCGACGCCATCAAGGAAACCCGCGTGCTTGTGCCCGAGGTGCGCAAACGCCCAAGCCACCGTCGTGATTTGATACGCCTGGAAACCTTTCAACCCGTGCATGGCTGCGTGGATGTCGAGCTCGCGGAAGAAGTTTTCGGACGAGTGACGCGAGATGGCGAGCGCCCACGAGATGTCCGCAATCTCATCAGACGAAAGCTTCACCATCAGCTCCGCGGCACGGTTGGCCAAAACTTCGAGCTCGGCGCTGTTCGCCCGTTCGCCAGCGATCACACCGAGAGCCCAGCAGCACTTCGCAACCTCCTCCGCGGCCAAAGTGTCACTCTTCATTCTCGCGGCGGCGACACACGTACCAATCATGTGCGCCACTCGCGGGTCCCGGCGTAATCCGGCAAGCTCCTCGCGGTCGCATCTACTATGCTGCGCCTTTTGCGCGATGAGCTTGAGCATGGATGCAGCCATCTCCGGTGAAATGCGTCGAAGACCGGCGTTTTCAAAAATGGCAACCGCGTCGTGCGGATAGACCGCCGTGCGAGCCTCAGCCTTGACCGCTTTCCATTCCTGCTTTGTCATGGAAAATTGCGTGGCGTCTCGTCTCGGATCCATCTCCCACGCCGTGCCGCGCAAGAGTTCCTCCACGCTCGGCTCCGGCTTGACGTAGTTTCCTTCATCATCCATCTCATACCCGCGAACGGCTGCCGTGCGAGCGCGATCCGCATCTCTCCCCGCGCGCGTGTACCGACGCGCCGTCTGCTTGGCCCCCGGCTGCGCCCCTCTATCCTTTCGAAACTCCGCCGCTCGCTTATTCGCCGTCGCGCGCGCCTTTTCCATCCAATCGCTCTCACCATTCGCCCCAAAATCATCGTCCCCTCCTCCCGCGCGTCGCACCATCAACGCACGTCGCACCTTCCGCGTCGTCTTCGCCAGTCGTTCCCCGCACGCGCACGACCCCGCGTCGACGCCGATCGCGTTTCTCGCCATCATCTTTACTTTTTCGTTCCCGCGCTCGCGCTCGAGTCGGACAAGAAATCAAATTTACGCTTAAACTTCGCCGCCTGTCCCGTCGCCGGTCCCTTGATCACCTTACCCGTGTACGCCGGGTGGTTCGTGGCGTCCAGGCTCAAAAACGAAAGGTTTCCCAACGCCTTGACCGTCGTCGGCACGCGAGTCGTCGAACCGTCCGTCGCGACGAGAGTTAGCGTGTGTAACAGTGGGTGTATTCCCTTGCGAGGCTGCGCGCGAGACGGGTCGTTCACGGTCAGTCGTCCGCGCGCGTCGACGGGGACATCGCGTGCGAAAACAAACCCTCGCGGTCGGGCGGTCGTTCGTTCCCCGTCGCGTCCGCCCGCCCGCGCGTCCCTCCGCGCGCTCGAGACGCGCGCATCCCGCCGCGGACGGTTTCCTCTTCCTCTCCCTCGTCGCCTCGCGCGTCGCTCGCGCGTCGCTCGCGCGTCACTCACCATGCACGCGTCGCGCTGTGCCGAGTCATTCCTCGACGGCACCGGGAAGCGCGAGACGATGACGCGCGTCTCGCCCGTGGGCGACCGCGTCTCGTCGCGAGTCTCGGTTGGAAATCGAGCGCGACCGCGACCGAGTCGAGGGCGACGCGCGACGCGCGCGTCGACGAGCGCGGACGCGCGAGAGACGGGCGAGAGGGCGACGGGGACAGTGACCCGCGTGGCGAGGATGGGCAAAACGCTGACGTTTGTCGATGTCCACGCGCGCGAGGCGATGTGTGACGCGCGCGGAAACGCGACGACGACAGTGTTTTGTAAGATTGTTGCGGAAACCGTGCCGAAAACGGTGAGGAAGGGGGCTGTGGTGTCGTTTGAGTGGGAGATGGAAACGCGAAACGGGAACGGCGTCGGAACGCGAACCGGCGCATACGTCGAGGCGCGCGACGTTCGAGTGGAGCGGGCGGCGCCGGTGGCGAACGTGGCGAACGCGACGGGTGAGATGTTGGCGCGGTACGGGAAGAGGTCGAGTCGAGGTTTGATCGACGTCACGAAGAGCGAGCGGGGGAGGACGTCGATGTCGGCTTTCGGAGTGTGTAAGAATGTCCTGGCGGGCGAGGCGTGCGTGGACCCGAACTGCACGAAGAGACACGATGTGACGGAGGAGGAACTACGATTGGCGAGGGAAAGTCGCGCGCGGGCGAGGGAGCGGTCGAGGCGAGCCAAGGCGGCGGAGCGTTCCGAGGACGATCCGCACGGCGAGGCGAATAAAGAAGCCAAGTGCGTGAGCGATCGACTCTTCGCGCAGTGGTGCGTGGAGACGTTTAATTTGAAAGAAAAGAGTGCGAATGGACGAGAACACAAGGTGGTTGCTGACATAGCGGGCGGTTCTGGAACGCTATCGTTTGAATTTCACGTGAATCACGGCGTTGGGTGCGTGCTCGTGGAGCCTCGGTGCGTGTCGCTGACGCCGAGGCAGCGCGCGACGTGGTCCAATCTGCGTCGACGCGGCGCTCGAATGGGCGCAAAGACTGAAGCTCGAGACGCATGGCTTCGAAGTGAGATGTGGATTGCGTGTGCGGACGAACAAAAGGAGAGGCGAATGCAACAGCACATGCAGCGACTCATCGCGTACACTGAAGTCGCGACGGAAGAGGACCTCGACGACGTCGTCGCCAGGGCGCCGCCGTCCTCCGACGACACCACCGTCCTGACGGCGGATTTTGAAGAATTTCCTTCTGAAACCCCGCGCACGGTCGCCACCTCGTCCAGAGCAAAGGATATCGCTCCGTTCACGCACGTCCGCTCCGAGTTTTGGTCGCTGCAAAATTCCGCCGTCGGCGATCGAATTCGCGAACTCAATCCATCTCTTTTGGTCGGTATGCACCCGGACCAAGCCACCGAAGCCATCGTAGACGCCGCGCTCGAGCTGAACATGCCTTTCGCCGTCGTTCCGTGTTGCACATTCCCTGAACTTTTCCCGCACCGGCGTTCCGCCGACGGCGAGCCCGTGGCTAGCTACACCGACTTCATCCGTTACCTCGCCGACAAACACCCATCCATTCAAAAGACCTTTCTTCCATTCAAAGGAAGAAACCAGGTATTATTTAGAACCGTAGATTAGCGCACCGTTGTCACGGCAGTAGCAGCCACAAGTAGGAGACGCCGTGTATCGAAGCGTCACACCTCGGCGCTCGCGATGTCAGCGTCCACCTCTCCCGAGACCCCTCCGCGCGCGCCCGACGCCGCGCTCGGCGGACTCGCCGAGGCCATCGCGCGCGCCGAGTCACACACCGACGCGTCGTCCTCCTCCGCCGACCAGACGGACCCGATGGCGAAGGTCAAAGCCGCGCTCGCGTGTCCCTGCGTCGCCGATCTTCGAACGTCATCGTGCGGGACGCCCTTCGAGCGTTCGTTGACGTGTTTCATGCTCGCGAGCGAGCGCGAGCGTGGGAAAAAGTGCGTGGACGAGTTCGTCGCCCTGCACGAGTGCATGGTGGCGCACGCGAGCGAGTTTGGAAGTTTTGCGAGAGAGCTCGAGGAGCACCGAAACGTTCGCGGGCCGGCGGAGCCGAAGAGGTGAACAAACTAGCCGCGACGAGTAGACGGTTGTAGTCGTAGAGTAGCGTAGAATGATATTACTCGAGAAACGAAATCGGAAGCGTGTCTAGATTTCCAAAGCCTTGACGCGCCAGGCGTCGAAGGCGGCGGAACCCGAGGCGGATTCGCACACGGCGGCCAAGTAGACGTCGGCGACGGAGGCGGAGGTGCCGACGAGGAAACCAGAGGTTGAGGAGGCGAGCGCCTTTTCCACCTTGGCCACGACGGCGTCGACGCCAGCGGTGGCGGATTCGAGCAAGGCTTCGACGCGAGCTTGCTCTTTGGGACCGCTCGGGTACAAGCCGGCGCCGACGCGGTTCGACTTGACGAGGTGGCGAAGGATAGCCATGGGAGTCGACAAGACGAGATCGCCCTGGACAAAGACCGGAGCGGCGTTGTCCGTCTCGGTCTTGATGTCATCCGGGCACAATCCCGCGGATTCAACCTTGACCGCGGCGCCGCTACTCTTGAGCACTTGCGAGATGGCCTTGGACGCGGCGCACGGTCCCGCATTGACGTACACGGTGGCGTCACCTCCTTGCGCGAAGGATGCATCCTTGGATGCGAACAAATCAGCCGGGGGTGGAGAGACGTCGACGAGACGACCCTTCTTATCGAGCATGCGAACGAACGGAATAAATTCAATGCCGTTCATCCACGGGCGCAACGGCGGCGGCACGACAAGACCCTCCGGCGTTTGCCAGTTTTCGATGAGGCAGCACAAGGTGCGCTCGGTGGCGGTAAGCGTGGAGTTGAGCAAGTGCACGTACGCCTTCTTGTTCTCCGGGCCCTTCTTCGGGGCGCCCTCACGAATCTCCAGACGACGAGATTGGTAATCGGTGCAGTTGGAGCACGACACCAACTCGCGGTAGGTGCGAGACGCTGGAAACCACGCCTCGAGATCGTACTTCTTCGCCGCGGCGTCGTTCAACTCACCGCTCACAATGTTGACGACTTGGTACGGGATGTTCAAAGATTGGTAGAAGGCCTCCGCGTTACCGATGAGGCGCTCCATCTCTTCCCAGCTCGCGTTGCCCTCGCCCGAGACGGCGACGAATTGTTCAATCTTCTCAAACTGGTGCACGCGGAAAATACCGAGCGTATCGCGACCGTGAGAGCCAACCTCCTTACGGAAGCACGTGGAATAGCCCGCCAAACGAATCGGCAACTGGTTCGTGTTCAACCAGCGTTTGCGTAAGTAGGAGCAGCACGTCTGTTCGCTGGTGGCGATTAAGTACTTGTCGTCTCCCTCGCCCGTAACCTTGTACAGTTGCTCGTCAAAATCCGCGAGCTGCGCACACTCTGCCATGCGATCCTTTCGCATGAAAAACGGCGTGGCGAGCGGCGTGTGACCGCGGTTCGACAAAAACGCGAGCGCGTAGTTGATCAACGCTTGGTTAAGCATCGCACCCGCACCCTTGAGGTAGTAACCCCGTCCGCCGGCCACCTCGGTGCCTTGCTCGACGTCGGCGATATCCAACATGGAGATCAAATCCACGTGGTTCGGCAACTTCTCCTCCTCACGCTTCGTCCCCCACTCGCGAACGATGGCGTTATTCGCCTCATCGTTCGACACCGGCACGCTATCGTGCACAATGTTCCCGAGCCGCAACAACGCCGCGTTCGTCTTCTCCTCGAGCTCCTTTTCCTTCTCCGCCGCCGCCTTTTTCCTCTGATCGATCTCCTTCACCTTTTCCATCAGCGGCATCGCCTCCTCCTTCTTACCAGCCTTCATCAACAATCCAACCTCTTTGTTCGCCTTGTTAAATTCCCCACCAACCTCATCGAGCTCGTGTCTCGCCTGACGCCACTCGAGATCGAGCGCCAAGACGTCGTCCACGTCCTCCACGCGCCCGAACCTCCGTCTCTCGCTCTCTCTCACCACATCCTACCATCGCACCGCGCGCGTCGCCCCATCGTCAGTCATCAACGCATCACATCGCATCACCCGTCACATCGCGTCCCATCGCGCCGCATCGCGCCGCATCGTCGTCGTCATCTTCTTCATCATCATCCCTCGATCGAGCCGACGCCCTCGCGCGTCGCCCCTTTTCCTTCGCCTCCTCATCTCGCGCTCGCCTCGCGCTCGCGCACCGGATCGCCGCCCTTATCGGGACGAAGCAAATTCACGTCCAACATCGCGGACTCTCCGTCGTCTCTCTCGCGCGCGCGTCGTCGTGTGCGGCCATTCATCCCACTCGTCACCGACGAGGGCTCGGCGTCCCATCCATCCCATCATTCATTCATTCGACGCGAACGCGCCGAGCCGCGGGCTCGGAGAAGTCTCGACGCGCGCGTTTGTTATTTGTTTTTTTTTGTTACACGACGCGGACGAACGAATCGCTCACACCGCCATGAGCTCGCCGGCGGTTCGAAAGAAGACGACCGAGCCGACGAAGAGGGCGACCGAGCGAAGGAGCTGCGCGTTCGCCTCCCGCACGGCCGGGTTCGGGGAGTTGAGCTCGCGCTCGAGGAAGGAGGCGATGGACATGGCCGCGGACGGACGGACGGACGGACGGACGGAGGACGAGGCGCGCGCGCGTGTGAGGAATGAATGAATGAATGAATGATTGAATGAATGAATGATTCGGTCGCGCGTCACTCATCGTCCGTCGGTCGACGACGGTGGGTGATGGTGGAGACGACGCGCGCGCGGAGTTCACATCGCGCGCCGTCGCCGTCGCCGTCGTCGTCGTCGGAGAAGGAGAAGGAGGCGGCGATGAACGACGACGCGCGATGGACGCTTCGACAGCTGGAATCGCTTCGCGCGCGTCCCGAGGTCATCTCTCGCGCGTTGGCGGCGCAGGAGCGCGCGTGCGTGGACGTCACGCTCGCGACGGACGATGCGAGACGGTTTCTCGCGCTCGAGCGCGAGGTGACTCGAGATCTCACGGGGATGGAAGAGGCGTCGGCGAGGGCGAGCGCGTTGGCGAGGGCGTGCGCGCGAGAGATGCGCGAGGCGCGCGCGCTCGTCGAGCGTTCGAGGCGGAAACTCATCGCGGCCGGGTTCGTGGACGAGGGGGAATTAGTGCCGTTCGATCCCGACGCGTGAGCTTCGTCGAACGCGTCGCTCGGTCTCGATGGCTGTTTTCGTAGCGTTGTCGTGAATTTGTTTGTTTGTGTGTGTGTCCAAACCATCCATCCATCGAGACGCGTCACGACGTCGCGCGTCGGCGGCGGCGGCGGCGGCGAGTGAACGGTGCGCGAGACGCGAGCGTCGTCGTGTCGCGCGCGTCTCTCTCTCTCTCTCTCTCGCTCCGTCGACGTACCGCGCTCGAAGGCTCGAAGGCTCGAGGTCGCGCGCGGTCCGAGGGTGGGCGAAAAAGCGCGCGTCGGCGACGATGACGAGCGCGATCGCGGAACCGACGAGACTGCGGCCGCGATTGACGACGTTCCTGCGCTCGGCGTTCGCGAAGAGCGTCGAGGACGTGATCGACGTCGACGAGGAGCGGGTGAGAAGGGACGAAACGCTCCGAGGATGGCGAGGAGACGACGCGAGCGCGGAGCCGAGCGCGAGACTCGCGCGACGAGTGGCTCGAGACGAGCGCGCGTGTGAAGATAAGGATGTTTTGCGAGAGTGTCGCGCGTTCGTGCGCGTCGTGTTGAAGTTTTTGGGGAACGACGCGATGACGGAGGAGGCGCTCGGGGACGTCGCCGCGGCAGCGTGGGACGCGACGAGTGGTTTGGTCGAGACGCTCGCACGCGAGCGAAGGGAGTTGGAGGAAGAGAGGGAGTACATGGCGGATTATGAGACGGCGAGAAAAGTGTTCGACGTGCGCGAACGCGAAGTACGCAAGGAATTGGTGGAGTCTCTGGGACGCGCGCTCGGACCGGTGGAGGCGAGCGCGCCGCTCACGCGAGAGCTCGAGACGCAGGTGGAGAGTCTGTTGCGCATCAAGTCTACTTTCGCGCAAGAAGGCGTTCTATTGAGCGTCTCGGAGACGTCGACGTCCGGTCGCGCCTTTGGTGATAACATCAAATTGAATCGAATCGGCGACGCGCAACTGAACGACCGAGCTCAAGATTTAAGACGCGAGATGAAGACAAATCTGAGCGAACTCGATGAAGCGGAGCGCGTGAGAATTGAATCCGAGAAATTGGCGCATCCCGGGGAGCGGTTTCATGAGAAGAGTCCCGCGGAGAGCGACGCGACAACACAACTGAGATGGCTGAAGACACGATGCGAACGTTTTGTCATGAATAGCGCGCACGCGCTCGATCAAACGTGGGAGGCTATCGCCGCCGCAGTTGGTAGAGCCATCATGAATACCTCGATTTCGGACGATGAATGCGCCGCTGAATTGTACGAATACCTCGGTGATTTCGGATTCGAACTCATCGCTGGGGTGGTTGAGCGCCGTACAGATCTCGCCGCCGCCATCAACAGCAGAGTGCAGTTGCTGAGAGAGACGCTCAGCACTCAAACTAGTAATGACGGCCCATCTGTGGCGCGAGTCGTGACGATCACTAGTACGTTGGATAAGCAACTAGAAAAAGCTCGCAGAAAAGAGGAACGCAGAGCGAATCGTAAGTTGGCGTCGGGTTCAGGCGAGAGCGTAATGGAATGGTTACAATCAGTCGGCGTCGGGTTCGATGTCCTACTAGAGGGCGATTGGGAGAATCAAAAAACTCCGAGCACGAGTAATCCGGATGACATTTTAGCGGGCTTGCGGGGTCTGGGGCGGGGCATGGATGGCGGACGTAAGGCGTTGCCACCTGGAACCACTCGAAGCGTACACCCGGATGGATACGAAGAGATCAACGTCCCCGCGCGAGAGCCCGGACCCATAGCCGCTGGGGAGCGTTCCGTCGCGATCGAAGAACTGGATGAATGGGCGCAACCTGCGTTCCGTGATATTTCCACACTCAATAGAATTCAGAGCAAAATTTTCCCACAGGCGTATCACACTAACGACAACTTGCTCGTGTGTGCGCCGACGGGCGCAGGGAAGACGAATATCGCCATGCTCACCATCCTACACGAAATCGGGTTGCACATCGATGAAAACGGAGAGTATCTTCCGGAAGATTTCAAAATCGTCTATGTCGCTCCGATGAAAGCTTTGGCGGCGGAAGTGACTGACGCATTCAGCAGGCGTCTCGCGCCTCTCAACATTGTCGTTGCCGAGCTCACCGGCGATACACAAATGAGCAAGAGAGAACTCGAAGAGACTCAGATGATTGTGACGACTCCGGAAAAGTGGGATGTCATCACTCGTAAGGGTGGGGAAGTCTCCATAGCGAGCACACTGCGTTTACTCATAATCGATGAAGTTCACTTGTTGAACGACGAACGTGGACCGGTGATTGAAACTCTCGTCGCACGCACCTTGCGCCAGGTTGAACAGACGCAGAGCATGATTCGAATCATTGGACTATCAGCGACTTTGCCTAATCCGATGGATGTAGCGCAGTTCTTGGGCGTGAATAAGGACAGCGGCCTGTTTGTTTTTGATCAGTCTTACCGACCTATTCCGTTGACACAGAAATTCATTGGCGTCACAGAAAAGAACTCCATCAAACGACAAACGCTCATGGCGCAGATCGCGTATAACAAGGCGTGTGAAGCTTTGCGAAACGGTAAACAAGCCATGGTTTTTGTCCACAGCCGGAAAGACACCGTGAAAACGGCCAAGCAACTCGCTGAGTTCGCCGCCGCCCAAGACGGCATGGAACTATTCTCAAATGATCAACACGAACGCAAAGATGAATTTGCGCAACAGGTCTCAAGAAGCCGCAACAACGAGTTGAAGGAGCTTTTCCTCAAGGGACTCGGATGCCACAACGCCGGCATGCTCAGAGCCGATCGTTCGCTCACAGAAAAGCTCTTCGCCGCGGGTGTCATCAAAGTTCTCGTGTGTACCGCCACGCTCGCGTGGGGCGTCAACTTACCGGCGCACATGGTCGTCATCAAGGGCACGCAGCTGTACGACCCGCAACGGGGTGGTTTTAGAAATTTGGGCGTTTTAGACGTTCAGCAAATCTTCGGTCGTGCGGGTCGTCCGGGTTTTGACACCTCGGGTGAAGGGGTAATCATCACCGAGCACAAGAACTTGGCGCATTACGTTTCGATGCTCACGCATTCTACACCCATCGAGTCACAGTTTGTGAGCAACTTGGCTGACAACTTGAACGCCGAAGTCACGCTCGGAACGGTGACGAACGTTCGAGAAGGTGCACAGTGGTTGGGTTACTCCTACTTGCACACGCGAATGGAGAAGAATCCTCTCGCGTACGCCTTGACGTGGGACGATATTCGCCTCGATCCGGGTTTACTCGATCATCGTCGCAAACTCATCAAACAGGCGGCGAGTACGCTCGATAGGGCTAAAATGATTCGGTTCGACGAGCGCAGTGGTCAACTGTATCAAACGGAAGCCGGTCGCACCGCGAGTCACTTTTACATCCAGGTGAAATCGATGGAAATTTTTGACAGCCTCATGCAACGACACATGACAATGCCGGAAATCTTTCACATGATTTCTCACTCAAGTGAGTTCGAGAACATTGTACCGAGAGAGGATGAGATACCTGAGCTCGAAACGCTCAGACGTAATCGGCGCATCGTTCCGGTCGACATTAAAGCCTCACTGACGGATAAAGTCGGCAAGGTGAACTTGTTGTTGCAGGTGTACATCTCGCGCGCGAACATGCAGTCGTTCTCGCTCATCGCCGACAGCATGTACATTTCACAAAATGCGAGCCGGATCTGTCGCGCGTTGTTCGAGCTCTGTTTGAGACGCGGATGGCCGTCACTTGCGGAGCAATTACTCACGGTCAGTAAATCTTGCGACTTGAGAATATGGCCGCACCAGCACGAACTCAGACAGTTTGAAAAATCCCTCAAGCCCGAGGTGTTGTTCAAGCTCGAGGAGAAGAAAGCGACTCTGGACCGTCTCTGGGATATGAGTGCGGGAGAGATCGGTAGTATGTTACGTTTGAATGCTCAAATAGGCGGACAGATCAAATCGTGCATGCGAGCCATGCCGCATTTGAACATGACAGCTGTGGTGCAACCCATCACGAGAAGCGTCTTGCGCATCTCCGTCACTCTCATTCCCGAATTCGAGTGGAGGGACGCCATGCACGGTGCCCTTCAGAGATGGCTCATTTGGGTCGAAGACCCCGTCAACGAGCACATTTATCACACGGAGACATTCAATCTGAGCAAGAAGCAACGCAAAGACGGGGCGCAATACTTGGCTTTCACCATTCCTATTTTTGAACCAGTTCCGTCGCAATACTTCTTACGGGCGATGTCAGAGACGTGGTTCGGGTGTGAATCTTTCGTTGAATTGAATTTCCAGCATTTGATTCTACCCGAGGAGCATCCGCCGCACACTGAACTTCTCGATCTTGATCCTCTCCCGCGATCGGCGTTGAAGAATCCCGTTTACGAGTCGATGTACGCGAACAAGTTCACCCACTTCAACGCCATTCAGACGCAGGCGTTCCACACTCTGTACCACACCGACACGAACGTCTTGCTCGGTGCACCGACTGGTTCGGGTAAGACAATTTCCGCCGAACTCGCCATGATGAAGGTTTTCCGTGATTCCCCTGGTTCCAAGGTGGTTTACATCGCGCCGCTGAAGGCTCTGGTCAGAGAGCGCATCAAGGATTGGCGAAAGAATCTATGCCCGACGCTCGGACTGAGAATGGTAGAGTTGACGGGAGATTATACGCCCGACCTTCGCGCGCTTTTGCAGGCGGATATTATCGTAAGCACGCCCGAAAAATGGGACGGCATCAGTCGCAACTGGCAGAGTCGCGCCTACGTAACCAAGGTTGCTTTGGTTGTCATCGACGAGATTCACTTGTTGGCAAGCGACAGAGGTCCTATTTTAGAAGTCATCGTATCTCGTATGCGGTACATTTCCGCTCGAACCGGATCGAACGTCAGAATTATCGGTCTATCGACAGCCTTGGCGAACGCGCGAGATCTCGGCGATTGGCTCGGCATCGAGGGAGAGGGTCTGTTCAACTTCAGACCGTCGGTTCGACCGGTGCCGCTCGAGTGTCACATTCAAGGCTTTCCCGGAAAGTTTTACTGTCCACGCATGATGACCATGAACAAGCCAACGTACGCCGCTATTCGCACGCACAGTCCAGACAAACCTGTGCTCGTGTTCGTATCGAGTCGACGTCAAACGCGCTTGACGGCTTTGGACTTGATTGCGTACGCGGCCGCCGATGAGCGCCCGGATGGCTTTGTGCACATGAGCAGCGATGAGCTCAGTATTCATCTGAGTAAAGTGAAAGATCCCGCTTTGAAACACACGCTACAATTCGGAATCGGTCTACACCACGCTGGTCTAGCGCCGGAAGATCGTGAATTGTGCGAAGAATTGTTTGCGCAATGCAAGATTCAAGTGCTCGTGACGACGTCGACGCTCGCGTGGGGCGTCAACTTACCGGCTCACTTGGTCGTGATTAAAGGCACCGAGTATTACGATGGTAAGACGAAGCGATACCAAGACTTCCCTATCACGGACGTTCTTCAGATGATGGGTCGCGCGGGTCGTCCACAATTTGACAAATCTGGATGCTGCGTCATTTTGGTGCACGAACCGAAGAAGACGTTTTATAAAAAATTTCTGTACGAACCGTTTCCGGTGGAATCGAGTCTGTCTGAAAATTTGTGCGATCATTTCAACGCCGAAATCGTCAGTGGAACGATCAAAACGAAACAGGACGCCGTAGATTATCTGACGTGGACCTATTTTTTCCGTCGTCTGTTGAAGAATCCAACGTATTACAACTTGGATACGATTCAGTCGGACAACTTGAACGAGTACCTCAGTGATTTAGTTGAGAATGCGCTTGAATTACTCGAAGACGCGAGATGCATCGCGATCGATGACGAAGACGACAGTTTGGAACCCCTCATGCTGGGCAGAGTCGCCTCTTACTATTACTTGCAATATCCGTCAGTGGCGCTCTTCGCCGCGAACATCAAAGCGAATAGTTCCCTCGAGACATTGCTCGAGACGCTGTGCGGTGTGGCGGAATACGATGAGTTACCGGTGCGTCACAATGAGGATAAACTCAATACAGAGTTAGCACAAGTCGTCGCCGACGCCGGTGGTTTTGAAGTTGACGTGCGACTGGCGGAGGACCCGCACGTGAAGACGTCGTTACTCTTTCAGTGTCATTTCCTTCGTCTCCCTCTTCCGTTGAGTGATTATTACACGGATACCAAGAGCGTTCTTGATCAAGCGATTCGTATTCTACAAGCCATGATCGATGTCACGTCTGACGCTGGGTGGCTTCAAACAGCGCTTAACACGATGAATCTGATGCAGATGATTATGCAGGGTCGAATGATCACCGACTCATCTCTGTTGACGCTGCCTCACGTCAAGCGCGACAACTTGAGATATCTTGAGAAACAAAATGTTTCCATCCTGCCGCAGCTGATGGATCTGTGCTCGAGGGACAAGGGCCGAGCTCGAAAGATCCTCGCCGGATCGGGTATCAGCGCTCGCAAGGTGGATCAAACGATTGATCTTTGCCTGAGGTTGCCGTCGATTGACGCCAAGGCGACGGTGGAGACGACAAAGGGTGATGCAAAGAACAAGACGGTACACGTGACGCTGAAGCGTGTGGGCCCAAAGTGCGGATCCAAGGCTCCGAAATCGTACACGCCACGTTTCCCTAAAGTGAAGGAGGAGGGCTGGTGGATTGTCATCGGAGACTCGGCGAATGATGAACTTTTGGCGCTGCGTCGTATTTCGTTTGGCGACCGCGCGAGCGTAAAGTTGAAGTGTCCGCCGAGCTCGTCACCCAGCGCTCGCACCCCGAAGTTAGTCTTCTATCTCATGTCCGACTCGTACATTGGACTCGATCAAGAGATATCGCTCAACTCAAAATCGTTTGTCGAAGTTTCAGACGATGAGTTTGACGACGACGACGACACTTTTTGGATTTTACCGCCGAGAGAGATTGAGCCGTTTTGGCTCGGCGAAGGAGAAAACGCAATTTTAACGTGATTGACGTAGAATTAGCTTATTTCAATTGATTTTTAGCCCCTACTTAGAAATACTGCAACTCATCGTCGATGAATTCATCATCTTCGAGTTCGACTCTCGCCTCCTTCCTCTTCTCCAGCAAGTCTCCAATGATGGTTTGAACTTGCTTTGGGAGTTTTCCGAATTCTTTGATGTAATGCCCGGTCATGTACGGCGGTTTATATGCTTCTGCGGGCGTTGGTTGATGCCAGGTTGAACCTGTATCGACGAAAAGAGCCGCTTGTAACAAAATTTCCAAGGAATACTGATCGCCGTCATCGCGGAAGAAACGGGCGCCGTGGCGTTCATCGTGTTTATAGATGTTTCTATTATCCGAACGTTCTCCTCGTTGAAACTCATTCTCTTCGTGCGTGGGATCGGGTTTTTGCAGTAAAATCATCAGTGTCTTGGACGGGTCGCCGCTATCTCGTTCAAATCCGTCATCCAAGCTCCACGTACACTCGTCAACGTCGAGCGGTTGCCATTTCTCGACGTCCTTCTTCTCTTCATTTTGTGACTTTTGCCAAAACTCTCGCTTCATGTCAAACTCGCCCATCACCTTGACATGTATGAATTCATTCGTGATTTCCACCGTGACGTCGTCTGATTCCTTCCAAAACGGCAATTCAAACTCCATGACAACTTCTTTGTTTGACTCAGTCAGCGTGTAGAGGGGCTTCATGCATCTCGCATAGTCTGAATCTCCTTCGAAAACTTTCTTCCAATCTTCGCCAATTTTACGCTTGCGTATCTCAATCATGGCGAAACGTCTGTCTTCGGTTTGCATGATCTCGGCCGGATACCGCGTGTCCACCACGTTCGCTAAAACTCTGTCTAGAATGGGAAACGAATCCTCTGGTTGAACGAGCACGGTTTGCCCCGTAAAATCAAAGTGTAATTCTTTATCGGCATATCCAGTCGGAACGTTGATGGCGATGTACACGGACCGCATCGACTGCGCCCACATGTAATGCTGCGCCAAACCCACGTCGTATTTTCTCTTGTGTCGACCGTCTGGATGATACACCATCGCAGCCGTCTCTTTGAAAGTACGAATCGTCTGCAACTCCGCATCTGTTCGGTAATTGGGATCCTCCCGCATCGCGCGCTCGCCGTCCTCTTTCATTTTCTCCTCGAGCTGTCTCTCTCCAAGCTCCTTCGCCATCTTCCCATCCACGCGCTGCACCGGCCAGTGTAATCCCACCGAGCCTTTCCAATGCATTTTACGTTCGCAGAAATCACAAAACAATGCCGTGCACGCGTAGCACACCCGCGTGCTCGGTCGCCCACACACCTCACACAGCGTCACCAACTGCGTCGCCGCGCACACATTCTCCAATCCCAATCGTTCGATGTCGTCCAACAGCGCATCTTCACCACCGACGGCGCGCTTCGTGACGCCGCGAATGTATCGATACTGGTGCTCCTTCATCAACGCGTCGTACGTGGCTCTCGCCTTGGGATCGATCAGCGTCTCGAACGCTTTTCGCACCGCGGCGAACGTCTCGGCGTCGCCGCCCTTATCCGGATGACACTCCCTCGCCCTCTTGGCGAACGCGCGCTTGATCTCCGCCGCGGTCGCGGTCGTCTCGACGTCGAGGGCTCGATAGTGCGCATCGCCGCGCAAGTCATCCACCGCATCCCAGATGTCCGCGGCCGTGAACGACGCGCCGAAGCCCCCGGAAGGGGCGACCATATTTTTTACGTTCCCACGGCGCGCGCGCAGGCGTTCACGCGCGCCTCCGCGCGAGTTCGCGGCGCTGTGACGCGTCGAGCCGTCGAGGCGTTTCTCCATTGGAAAAGGCGTTTCTTGGTGTTTTTGTGTTAAAAGGGCGATTTTTCCATTGTATATGATGTTTTTCAAATGCGCAGCCGTCGCGGACGCGCGCGCGACGGCACACGCGCGCGCGCGTCGCGTCGGCGCGCGTCCGACGTCGTGAAACGGCGCGTCGCAGTCCCCGCGTTCGTCGACGACGCGCGAATCGTCGGTTCCTCCGCGAGCGCGCGGCGAGTCTCGACGAAATCGCGACGGGCGACCGTTGGTCGACGCGTCGTCGAGCGAGGGCATCGCGCGCGCGCGTCGCGTCGATCGCCGCGAGGGGCGAGCGTGGAGTCGAAGATGTCGGAGAGAGCGCTGAAGAGCGTCGAGAACGCCCGGCGGGTATTGGACCGCGCGACCGAGACGCTCAAGGGAGGGAACGCGGTGACGGTTGGGGAAGATGGCAAAGAAAACGCGCCGGCCACCGCCGTCGCGGCGGTGGAGGACGATCGCGCGGTCGACGCCCTGAAGGAGCTGGTGAATGATATGAACATCGGTGGAAAGAGGGAATCGTGCGAGAGAGAGGTCAAGGACGAGGTGGTGGAGAAACCGGCGAGCGGGTACGAATCAGAGGAGTTGGAGGAGAATATCGTGGACGTCGTCGGAGATTGGCTCGGAGATCTCGATGGTGTTTCTGCGGAGGTTGATCGCGTGATGGGATTAGATATTCAGACGTTATTCGCGCCGTTACGAGGTGACGAGACTCTAGAAAAGCTTCGCACGGACAAGAGCGCGCTGAAGCGAAGGTTGCGTCGTTTCGACGTGCGCGTTTCTCGCACGACGGGTAGAAAGACGACTCGAGAAGATAAGAAACACCTCAGACCGTTATACGTACGATTAGCGAAGATTAAGGGTCTGATTGCGATCAGGGAAGCGGGCGGATGAGCCGAAAGTCGCGGTGCACTTAAGATGTAGACACGATTTAAATAGCATCGTCGGTTCTCGTGCCCGGAACACCGTTCTCCTCCAAATCTTCTAAACCCAGCGGAATCATCACGGCATTTGCTCCCGTCGTGTCCATCTTGGGTACCTTCGGATGCTTCGGCAGCGCTTCGCGCACCACGTCCCCGACCCCCCACTCGGACAAGAGCTCTGCGACCGCGTCCGTCTGCTCCACGTATTCCGCCTCGCTGAGCGGAAAACTCTTCTGCCCCAAAAACTTCCACATGATTTGAAGATAAATCTGCAGCTTATTGAAACGATCCCGTCGCTGGCAAATTCGCGCGTCGTACAATCTTCCGTAACGCCTCAGAACTATGTTTCTCAGCTCGTCGCCGCTCATATCGCCTCCCCAGTTCAGTCCATCCGACGCCGCCGATTGCGTCGTCTTCCCATCCATGGAGTCCTCGAGAAAGCGTAAGAAGGCGTCGTCGTCGTCGTCGTCTTCCTTTGTCACCGACGACGCATCACCGGACGCGCCCGCCCGCACGGTCGCCACGTCACCACGCACGAGTTGTCGCGCACCATCGGCGCTCCTCGTCGCGCGCGCCGCGACCGGGACGCGACGAACCGCCGAGGAGCGCGTCGATCGCGGCGTGGCAAACGTTCGAGGCGCCGTCGTCGCGAGCGATTCCATCGCGACGCGAACTGTGGGGACGGAAGTGTCTGACGTGATGACGCTTTCTGTCGTTTGCAGCCGCGAGCGCTGTTGTATTCTATTATCGGCTGGGAAGCATCATGCGATACGCGAGCACGCTTGCTAGGGCTAGTGTTAGAACGTACAGAGAGTATCGCTCGATAATCTCGATCCCTTGAATGATTTGAAGGGCGGTGAGGGCGTTCGACGACCCCGCGAGGCTTCTCGCCTTTAACGATGAAAAATGCGAGTCCGGCAAGCCGAGAGACCCGAAGTTCATTCGTAAGGAAGCAGAAGCGGCGAGGAGCCAGAGTTTGGATATCATGCCGGCGATGACACACGGTGCAGCTTCGTAAGAGTTGTGTGACGCCGCGGCTCCCGCCGCGAAAAGCTCCAAACTTCTTGTAAAGTTTACCACCACGCCGGAGCCTAGTAAGTGCGCCCAACCAAGATTGACCAGAGCCTCTGCGTACGGCTTTTCGCTGAACGCTGCCGCAACGTAATGCTGTACTGCGGCCCGATCGTACGTTGAAGCGTTCAACGCAGCCTGTTCGTACTCGTTGTTCAAATCAAACGTGAGATCTGGTTCAACTTTGCGTGTCCGCAATAAATCGGCGAGATCCACTCGCGCCTCCGGAGATCCATAACAATGAATGATCTCGCGAAGCATCCTCGCGGCGAGCTCGAATCTATCATCATTTGTGTATGCGTTGGATTTGCGCAGCAGCCAAACGACGTTGTTTGCCGCCGATTCACTTCCAAGTGACGACACGAGAGAGTAGCGTATGAGAGCACCCCACGAGTTTTGGTGCACAAGTACATCTTCTATCGCATCGTTCCGTTGTTTATCCCAACTGAATCGCTCCTCAATGAACACGTGAAATAATCTCGTGGCTCTCGACACATTTCTTTCGACGGCTTCTCCGGATGCGTGCGCTAAGCCGAGCTCGTACGGCGCCCGCCAGTGTCCAAGCTCAGCAGCCTTCTCCATGATTTCCACCCCGTAGGTGGCGTTAGCTTCAACATCGTGACCCAGAATGTACATTTGTGCCAAGTTGAAGTATCCATCGGGATCATCGCGCTTTGCGGCTTCTTCAAAGTACGCCATCGCTGCGGTGTAATTTTTCTCACCGAGGAGGCCGTTGTATTCCAATACGCCCAAGCCATTATAAGCCGGCGCGATGCCTCCCTTAGAAATCGCCTTGGTGAACTGCTCTTTGGCTGCGGTGTAGTTCTTATCCGTACCCATCCCGTTCATGTACATGAAGCCTAAGTTGTAGTGCGCCTCAGGTAAACCACCGCCGCGTCGTTGCGCGGCTTCATAAAAATGTTGGAAAGCCGCTCCCTCATCTTGTTCCACACCGCGATCACCAACGAGCGCACGGTATCCTAGCTGCGCGTGTGCACTATCATCACCACGAGCAGCAGCGTCTAATTCCAACGCCACTTGGTCTGCTGCTTTCGCCGCGACGCTCTCAGAAAACCAAGACGCATCTCGATCTCGATCTCTCAGCCACTCGGCGCCGTTCAGTCCCTCAATCTCGTACGTTGTCGGACCTCTTTCGAGACCGATGGCGGCCACTTCACGAAGCATTTGAAGCGCTCGCTCTTCGTCTTTTTCGACGCCATCAAACCCCTTCCATAACCTATATCCAAACGCCGTTCGCGCCCAGTCGTCGCCCATCAGCGACGCTCTCTCCAGCGCTTCTCGGTGCCAATCCTCGTCCCGGCTCTCCGGAACCGCATCAACGTCGAGAATACCAATCTGGCGCAGTGCGCTCAGGGTGAAAAGTGCCTCGCGCGCGACGATCCATTCGTCTCGAGCGACTTCGCCTTGCGCTTGTTCAATCTCGCGCTCGACGCGCCGGGGCGACTCGCGCTCGGACGATCCAGACTCTCTCTCCCGAAGTTCTTGAAGACTGGGCGCGGACGACGCCTGTTCGGCGAGCTTGCGAAATGCATCCTTGACCGATGGCGCCGCGTGCGTGGATTCCCGCAGGAGTTCTTGAAGGGTGCGCTCGTGTTCTTCCAACACTTCCGAGTCGGTCGCGTCTTCGACGTCGTCCTCGGCGCGCGCGACCGCGCACGTCGCGACGATGAGGACGAGGAAAAGTCCCGACATGAATGCGCGCCACACTTTCGACGTCCTGGGGGACGCCGAAGGTGACAACAACCGTCGAAGACGACGCATGGCGCGACGTGAAGTGATGAAGATGGAATCTCGTCACGGGACGCTCCGACGCGTCGGCGGCTCGGTGGATATTGCTCTTGCATTTTTACAACGACTTCACGTGATTGCGTGCTTGCCGCGAAAGTTCGAGTAGGTGCTAGTTTACGAATGCTTTATGCGCTGCGTGTTCGCGTGCGGGTTCGTGAAAACGTCGCTTTTGCCGAGCGTCGTTTCCGCGTTGAATGTTTGCGCTCGCGCTCAGTCAGTGTTGGTCTTGTCTTCCTCTCCCTCTTCCTCTTCCTCCTCTCCGTCCGCGGGTTCCGGAATATCCATATCCGCGAGCGTGGGAAGTTCCATGTCCTTCAAGTCCTCGAGAGAATCGGATTCAGACTCTTCGTCCGATGTGGCGGCGCCCGCCACCTTCATGGCGGTCGAGCCGGCCGCGGAACCAATGGCGGCGACGGGGCTGAGCACTGTTCCGGCATCATCGAAGAACTCTTCGGCGGATTCGTAGTTCCTGACTCTGTCGTAGATGGACCAGAAAATACCCAAGAATCCGATGAAAGCCAGAGTTTTCTCGTACTGGCTCACCGCGTACGCCAACGCCAAGAAACCGACGACGGCGGCAGCCTTTTGCTGCGCGTTCGCCTTCGCAATCTTGGAACTGATGGTCGTTCGCGCGGTACCGATTTGCGTTTGCACGAATTGCGAACCAGATCTGACGAATTCACCGGTATCCTCACCAACTCTATCGATGATGTTCTTATCGTAGGAACCGTTGCGACGAATTTTCAAGCCTTGCGATCTCCACGCGTCGAAATCGCCCGAAATCGTGAAGCACTTACGGTTCGCCAAGGCGGTGACTTCCTTCGCGAGCGCGGCCGCGTCTGGTCCCATGAAATAAAGTCGTCCACCCCACTGGGTGCGCTTGACGACGCGTTCCGCCGTGATTCTCAACTCGGCCGCTCGCGGGTTCGCCGTGGCGGCGCGAGTCAACGGATCAAACTGCTCGACTTCGAACGCCGCGCCTCTATCGCGGGCATCTTTTCTCAAATCCGGAACACCGTCCGCTCTGCGTCGCTCGCTCGAACGAGTGTCGACGAGGAACGCTCGGGAGTCCTTCGCAAGCTGCGCGTTGACGTACGCCGGACGCTTGCTACCGGCGTATCCGCGAACGCCTTCCGCGACGCCGCCGAAAATCACCGGCAAGAACACGGCGGCGACGCCCAACGCGATCGCCACATCACCGTCCTCCTTCGCCAAGTCCACCAACTTTGCAAACTCTTCCGGCAACGCACCCTTAAAGGAAGTGAAGGCGGAATCAACGCCTTGGGTGTACCCGCCGACGACGTCATTCTCGAATTGCAACAACGCATCCTCCGCGCCCTGGATGGATCCACCGAACGCCTGCTTGCTCGCGTTGAACGAATTTTGCGCCTCCTCGAACGCCCGTTTGCTCGCATTAAACGACATTTTCGCCTCCTCAAACGACTTGATCGCATCAGCTTGCGCCGCACTGTCCACGACGTCGCCCACCGCGTCCGCCGCGTCCATCGCGTCCGCCGCGCCTCCCGCCGCGTCCGCCGCGTCCGCCGCGCCTCCCGCCGCCGTCTCCGCGTTCTGCACGACATCGCTCACCACCACCGCGCCGTCCTCGACGACATCCTCCGCGATATCGAGAAATCTGCTCGCCCTCACTCGCACCCTCGCGCGCGCGCCTCGTCCGACGACCGCGGACGTCGTCGTCTCCCGTCGTCCTCGCGCCGCGATCGCGGCGCGCAGATAATGATGATGATGATCGCTCGCGCGGGCGCGCGTCGGCGTCGGCGTCGGCGTCGTCACCGCACCGCGCGAGAGAGACGCGTACATGCTCGTCTCGTCGAACGGTACGGCGCGCGCGCGTCGTCGTCTGACGCACCAGCGTCGATGACCGCGTCTCCGTGCGCGCGAATCATTTCACGTCATTTCTCACGTCATGTGGGGCGAGGGATCGCGAGGTGAGGGACTGTGTGGGGAGTCGTGAACCGTGTATACATTTCAATGGGTCACGAAGGGTCGAAGAGTCCCCATCTCTCGCGCCCGGTCGGTCGGTCGGTCGGTCGAGTCGTTCGAACGACCGCGCGCGCGACGACGACGACGACGGGAGACGACGACGGGAGACGCGCGCGATGATCGGTGTGGACGACGAAGACGACGCGCGTCGTTCGTCGTCGTCGTCGCCGGTGGACGCGAACGGTGGTGCGAGGAGACGTCGCGAACGTCGTCGTTCCCGTTCGTGGACGACGGCGCGCGCGCGCGCGCGCGCGCTCGCGGTGTTCGCGACGGTGACCGCGGTCGAGGGCGCGCGCGGTCGAGGGAAGGGGGGGGTGAAAGGCGTCGGCGATGGGTCGGTGGCGCTCAGAGGTGCGCGCGCGCGCGAGGGGGGAGGGGGGCTCGGACGCTCGGGGTGACGAAACGAACGCGTGGATTGATTGACGAGGGTGAAACCGGGCGCGGGGGCAAAGCGAACGCGCGCGAGGTGAGACGAGGACTGACGACGAGGAGAACGCGCGCAGACGGAACGGTACCGACGTCGGTGTACGTGGACGGGCCGACGATGCCGGTCGAGGCGAGCGGAAGCGCGCCGAGCGGCGCGGCGGTGCGAGGACATCCTCGGTGGGACGCGAGACGCTTGTTCGACGAAGTCGAGGTGACTTTTAGGGATTTGAACGGAGGTTTCAACGGTGCGAGGTGCGCGTTGCATCACGTGTGGACGGTGTCGACGTTTAACACGACGACGAACGTGACGACGATGGAGTGGAAGAGCGCGCCGGCGACGGCGCCTCGAGGAAAAACAAAGGGAAGCGCCGTCGCCCTCGTGGGGCCGTACGAGAAGGGGTACTTGATAACGCCGCGGTGTCGCGCGAGTGGGACGCTCAAGTATACGGTCTCGGCGAAGAGTTCGTTTCAAGTGAACCTCGTCGCGCGTCTCGTCGCCGGCATGACTTTGTTGCTCGTGGCGCCCGCCGTGGCAAACTCGGTGACGTGCTTCTACACGCTCGCGATGACGTTGTCCACGCTCGCTTTGGTTTTGATCGTCATACATAGACTAGCGCGATCCTTTCCTGGTGGGCGAATGGTGAAACGCACGTTCACGCTCGCTGGGTTCGCCATGTACCACTTTGTACCGAACGAGCAGTGGGAAAATGTGACGAACATGTACTGGCGCATGACGATGAAACCGATGCGCTTGGTGATTTCTTTGATCAAAAAGCGTTACGCGAACGCTAGTTTAGAAACAATCATTGCGGAGGATCCCTGGGCGCTGTACGGCGCGCTCACTGGGTTTGGCTTGCTCGTCTTGGGCGCCGGCGTCGGTCGATGGCTCGTCACGTCTTTCGTTCTCGACGCCGTCACCGGAGGAGTGGCGGGCCCGGTTCGATCTTCAGTCACCATGCTCATACGGATCATTGGTTGTGGTTTGATCCAATTTAGCTCCAGGGATGTCCCTTGTGCAACGGCGATGGTTGCAGTTGCGGTGACGTATTGTCTGTACACCCCAGTCATTCGCGCGTCGGACCGCATCGTCGACGCCGCAGGCCGTTTCGTCCACCGAGGAAGCGTTCAAACTGGATTCGACGATGGTGCCAGAGTCCGACAAGAGTACACCTCGTCCGACTCAGAGTCCGAAGACGAGGGATCGAACGGTGGTTTGTTTGCGCTCGGCCTGCGCCGCCGCGCTCGCCGTCCGCTTCCCGCAACCCTCGATCCCGATCCTCGCACACCGCCGCGGCGTCTCGACGCACGCACGCAACAGCAGAACACCACGCCTAGATCTTCGATGCTACGCGGCATCTTCTCCTCCAGAGCGAAAAGTTCAACCTCAGACCAATCAGATACAGATCCGACGAGGGAAGAAGTCGTCCCGCCGCTCGGCGCAGCCGCCGCCGCGTACGGCCGCTACCTCTCTGAGGAGGAGCACGAACACGTCGGCCGCATCAGAACGGACGAAGCGATCGCACAATTAGCGCAATCACCCGAATTTAGCGCCTGGATAGCGAAGAACGCGCACAGAGTGCGAATCGTTCGATGACTCGTGCCTTGTGAAAAAGACTGAACGAGCCCAAGACCCCGCCCCGTGCTCTCCGCACACTCGCGCGTGCGCGAACGTCCTCGCGCGTCGCACGCCATGGCGCGAGGTTCGAAAGATGGCCCGACGGTGCACGATCGCGCGCGCGCCCTCGCGAGCACGTCCATCGCGCGCACGAACGCCCTGTTCGGCGCCGACCGCGCGATCGAGCGAGGCGGCGGTAGCAAGAGCGCCGGGACGGCAGGCGCGAACGGCGCCGAGCGAGCGGCTCGCGTGCGTCTGGCGACGAAAATTGCGGATGAGTACGCGTCCGTGCGCGCGTGGTCGCGCGAGAACGAGCACGGTGGACGAGACAAGGCATCGGCGGCCTCGACGGGAGGTTCTGGGCCAATTTACCCAGAGGCGAGGGAAAGCCGGGGCGAAGACGAGGACGAGCGCGTACGAGGGAAGGAGGAAAAGAAGCGCAAAAAGGCACCGAGTGATATCGCTTCGATGATCGATGCGCTCGATGACGAGGATGAACGCGATGGCGGAGCGCAGGCGGGCCCGTCAAAGGCGCTGGCGCCGTTCCGCGGAGAGGACGCCAAAGCGAACCTGCCCGTCTCCATTTTCGGCAAACACGCCAATGCCGCGACTGGGGCGAACATTGCGAAGAGACTGGCGAGCGAGTGGCCGGAACCGGAATGGCGGGCCCCTTGGAAATTGTATCGCGTCATTTCTGGACATCAAGGTTGGGTGAGATCTTGCGCCGTAGACCCAGGAAACGAGTGGTTCGTCACCGGGAGCGCCGACCGAACCATCAAAGTGTGGGACTTGGCGAGTGGCAATCTGAAACTCACGTTAACGGGTCACATCGAGCAAGTCACCGGCCTTTGCGTGAGCCCACGTCACCCGTACATGTTCTCTTGCGGATTGGACAAAAAGGTCAAGTGCTGGGATTTAGAGTACAACAAGGTGATTCGCAACTACCACGGACACTTATCCGGAGTGTACTCGATTGCGATGCACCCGACGTTAGACATCCTGATGACTGGTGGTAGAGATAGCGCGTGCCGTGTCTGGGATATGCGTACGAAGAACCAAGTGTATTGCTTGTCGGGCCACGAAAACACTGTCGGCTGCATCTTGGCGCAAGATGAGAACCCTCAGCTCGTCACCGGTTCGTACGACAGCACGGTTCGACTTTGGGATTTGTCGACGGGGAAGACTATTCACACACTGACTCATCACAAGAAAGGTGTTCGGGCCATGGCGATGCACAAGAAGGAGTTTGCCTTTGTTTCGGCCTCCGCCGATAACATCAAAAAGTTTTCCTGCCACGGTGATTTCATGCACAACATGCTGAGCCAACAAAAATCCATCGTCAACGCGATGGCGATGAATGACGATGACGTTATTTTCACCGGTGGTGATAATGGAAGCATGTGCTTTTGGGATTACAAATCTGGGCACTGCTTCCAAAAAGAAAAAGCGCTCGTGCAACCGGGCTCTTTGGAGGCTGAATGTGGCATTTACGCATCCACTTTCGACGTTACCGGCTCTCGCTTGATCACGTGCGAGGCGGACAAGACTATTAAGATGTGGAAAGAAGACACGGACGCGACGCCGGAGTCTAACCCGATCCTCCCTTTTGCTCCCCCGACAAACATTCGTAGAAGTTGAGAATATGATAAATGTACATTACATTACTGGTGTCGCGCTGTTTTACACTACGCTCTCATCAGAGTTCGTCATGCTTTTCCGTTTTTTGCTTCTCTTCGAGCCGTTTCTTATGATCGGCAAACATTTGCATCGTGTCGTAATCGGCACGTCTGAGTTTCGCGAGACCTTCCGCATCGATGCCGCGCTTGTTCTTGATGAAAATATCGGCGCCATTGCTCATCAACCCCCAGGCGGCGTGCATGTGGTCACCTCGAATGGCTTTATGCAGAGGTGTCTCGCCGTCTGTGTCTTGCGCGTTCACATCCGCGCCGGCGTCCAACAGAAGCTTCACTATCGCAAATGAAGACTTATGCGCCGCTTCGTGGAGCGGCGTCGTCATGTTTCCGCTTGCGCGTCTCGCGTTCGGATCAACACCTTCCTGTTCGAGCAACGTCTCCACGTAGTTGACACAATATTTCTTCCACCCTCGCGCCGCGATGTGAATGGGTTGATCTCCCTGTTCTGTCTCCTCCGTGACGTTCGCTCCGTGTTCCAGCAGCGTGTGCAAAATCGGGACGCTCCCTCTGGTGCCGCACGAGCCAGCGTTGAAGTGTATCGCCTTTGCCCCGAACAACACCGCGTTCGTGTCCGCTCCCAAATCGATCACCGTTCTCACATACGTATCGTTTCCGATGAGAATCGCGTGCTTCAGCGCCGTCAATCCGCTTCGATGAAGAGGCGCGTTGATGTCGTGATGATCGGGAAACTTCTCAAACTGATTCCTCAACTCGTGATGATCCATCTCGCTCCCCACGTGCAAGAGATTTCTCGGCTTCTCGACCTCGGGTTCGGGTTCGGGTTCGACCGCGCCTTCGTCGACCACCGGTTCGTGCTCGGCGTCTGCCTCTCGACCGCCCAGGCCGTACGTGCGCTGAAGCTCGCTGTACAGTGAGCTCCGACCGAATCCACCGGCGTGGGCGAGTCTCGGCGCGACGCAGAGCGCGAGGAGGACGAGGACGACGCCGAAAGACGTCGACGATGACGTTCGTCGTCGTTCACGCGACGCGATCATGGCTTCTGGAGACTCGACGCTCTCGCTCGACGCGCGCGCGCGTGTGTCGCGTGTGGGCACGAGTCGCCATGGTGTTCGCGAGCTCGCCGCCGTCGGCGCGAGACGACGGGAGCGATACGCTCGATCGACGGCCGCGCGCGCGGAGTGATGCGAACCGAGCGAACTAAAGGTGATCGAAACGGTACGTTTCTGCTAAATTCACGCTATGTATAACGAGTGTGCGCACGCTACGCCGCCGCGGGCTCGCGTTGCACGAATTTGCGCAACGCGACGCGGCCGCATTTTTTATATTCATCGACAACCTCGCGACACGCTGTGAC
>MDTD01195554.1_pt1 | contig 57463 bp, 36 predicted proteins | sample 811221 | NCBI WGS metagenome assembly MDTD01 (sample SAMN05326646, study PRJNA326480) | marine metagenome | isolation source: seawater | place: Pacific Ocean: South West | collected 2011 | reverse complement strand
CAGGGCGAGTCCGACAGCGAGTGGACGAATTTTGAAGCAAGCAGCGTCCAATCTGGCGCGATTACCCTCGATGAATTGCGCGCTCTGTTTGCGCAAGTGGGCGCGGCCACCGAAGGTGAAATCAGAGTAGATGATTGGGGTTTTTATTTGGAAGGGCCCATTGAATACGCTGCTGACCCTCAAGCCGCCCAAGCCGCCTTGGATTCGGTGGAAGCCATTTTCGATCTTCATCTGACCGATGTCATTTTTGTACATTTCGGTGCGGATGCAGACGTGGAGCATTACTTTTTGCGGGTGGGGCGCAGTGCATGTGGTGAGGTTTTGGGTCTGTGGACCGTGGTGATCTGGACTTGAGGTTTACCACTGCGGCATCAGACACATAGCGCCCTACAGGACTGCCAAACGTGGGCGCAGCATGCCTCAAGAAATACAAACATCTGAAATTATGAAGAAAAATCATTTGGGAACACCCCCGTTGACAAAACCGTAAACACTGTTTACAAAATGGTTATGATTTACGAGAGCCTCATTCCTACCCCTCGCATGCGCCGCCGGGCCAAAAATCTCGAGCTCATCTTGGAAAACGCCATGGACTTGGTGGTGGCTCACGGTTGGGAGGGCTTTTCCATGCACCGGCTGGCCAAAGAGGTGGATTACACCCCGGGGGCTTTGTACCGGTATTTCAGCTCCAAAGATGCGTTGATCAGCGCTTTGGTGGTGCGCATTTTAGAAGAACTCAAAACCAACATCGAAGCGCAAACGGCCAGGGCCCCTAAAGATCCTTTGCTGCAAATTTTACTGGCCATTCAAACCTATCAAAATTTTGCCATGGAGGCCCCTCACCGTTTTGGCCTTTTGGCCGTGATGATGGCCGACCCCAAAGAGTTGCTTGCGTCTGATGAAACCGCCGGGCCCGCAGTGGCCGCCATGCTCGACGTCCTTGGTCCGCTTCACGAAGCCGTCGCTGAATTGATGGGCTCACACAATTCTCAGATGATATCACAACCGCAGGTGTCCCAAATGACGCTCGCTTTGTTTGCCGGTTTACAGGGTGCCTTACAGCTTCGTAAACTTCACAGCCGTGCACCCCATATTTTCGATGTCACTGGCATCAGTTCTTCTTTAACCAAAACCTTTTTAAGGGGCTGGGGCATTTCTGACACCGAGGTCGAATTAGCGTTTGATCGTTTGTCAGGGATTGATTCACAGTCCACTTCCGGGAGTGATTGATAATGCTCACCACCATATTGGCTTTTATTTTTGGCGTGTTCACCTGGACATTCATGGAATATGTGATTCACCGGTGGCTGGGTCACCACCCAAGATTTCGACCCAACTTTTTTTCGAAAGAACACATTCAGCACCACAGCAAAGGGCACTATTTTGCCACGGCTAAAAAGAAAATTGTGATCGCGAGTGTCGCTGTCAAAGTGATGTTGCCCATCTCTTGGTTGGTGGTTGGTTTTCAAGTGGGAACCGCTTGGGTTTTGGGTGTGGGGTTCATGTATCTGGGTTATGAGTGGTTACACTGGCGCTTGCACACCCACCAAGGCATCGGCGCTTACGGACGTTACCTTCGCAAACACCATTTTTATCATCATTTCGTTGAGCCACGCATGAACCATGGGGTGACCTCGCCCATTTGGGATGTGGTCTTTGGCACTTATCGGACACCACAAGTGATTCCCGTTCCCGCAAAGTTGGCCATGCCTTGGTTGGTCGACCAAAATGAAGGCTGGCTGTTGCCGCGGTTTCACCATCATTATCAACTCATTGGTCAAGCCAGATCATAATTTAAAACTTTCACAGCTTGTGATCAGATTTAAAAGCAAATCGCTGGAGATCGATTGACCTGAGCTCTTAAATGTCTTCTAGTGGTGTCATGAATAACTTGAGCCACCTCAATTTCGACAATCGGTTTGTTTCTGACTTACCCGCGGACGTTGAACAAACCCATCGTTTGCGCCAAGTGCGAAATGCGTGCTTTTCGTTTATGCGTCCAACGCCCGTTAAGGCGCCACGTTTAATGGCCCATGCCCAAGAGGTGGCCGATCTCCTCGATATTACTTCAGAGCAATGTCAATCCGACGAATTTGCCCAAGTGTTTGCGGGCAATCAAATGATAGATGGCATGCAGCCTTACGCCGTCTGCTATGGCGGCCACCAATTTGGCAATTGGGCCGGACAGCTGGGCGACGGCCGCGCCATTGCTCTGGGCGAAGTGCTCAACACCAAGGGCGAGCATTGGGAGATCCAGCTCAAAGGGGCAGGGCCCACCCCCTATTCTCGCCGTGCCGATGGTCGTGCGGTGCTGCGATCGTCCATTCGTGAGTTTTTGTGCTCCGAAGCCATGCATCATTTAGGGGTACCCACCACCCGTGCCTTGAGCTTGGTCACCACTGGTGAAGAAGTTTGGCGCGATATGATGTACGACGGCAACCCCAAAGCCGAACCCGGCGCGGTGGTGTGTCGCGTGGCCCCTTCTTTTTTACGGTTGGGCAATTATCAAATTTTAACTGTTCGCAACGAAATCGATAACTTAAAAAAGCTGGCAGATTTCACCATTCAGAATTTTTATTCTCACTTAGGCACGCCTTCCAAAGAAGTATACGGAGAATGGGTCAAAGAAGTATGTGAGCGGACCGCGCACATGGTGGTGCATTGGATGCGGGTGGGCTTTGTACATGGGGTCATGAACACGGATAACCTGTCCGTGCTAGGTTTGACCATTGACTACGGCCCTTACGGCTGGCTTGAAAATTACGATCCTGATTGGACGCCCAATACCACTGATGCCCAGCATCGACGTTACCGGTACGGGGCGCAGCCAGAAATTGCACTTTGGAATCTGCACCGGTTTGCGGAGGCCATTTACCCGCTCATCCAGGACGTCAAACCTTTGGAAGATGCTTTGTTGCATTACGCACAAGTGATGCAGGAAGAGCATCGAAGCATGTTTTTGAAGAAATTAGGCCTCACCCAAGATCGTGGTGACGCTGACACAACACTCATTCAAAACCTGTTGCGTTGCATGCAAAGTACCGAGACCGATATGACTTTGTTTTTTAGGGCGCTGGCCAAATTAGAGGTCAACGAACCTGCGTCGTGGTTGGCGCAATTAAAGCACGTTTACTACGATCCAGAAGACTTTGAACGTCATCACCAAGAGGCCATGAATGATTGGCTTTCCGCTTATGGGCAAAGGGTCAACGAGGAAGGTCTTTCTGATGACGAACGGCAAAAAAGCATGAACGCCATCAATCCCAAGTACGTGATGCGAAATTATTTGGCGCAGCTGGCCATTGATTTAGCGGAAGAAGGTGATGGCAGCAAAGTGAAAGAGCTGTTAGAGGTGATGCGTCGCCCTTACGACGAACAACCTCAATATGAGGATTATGCAGCCAAGAGACCCGAATGGGCACGTCGTCGGGTGGGATGCTCGATGCTTTCTTGTTCTTCTTAATTGGTTGATCGAGCCGCTGGGCTATGACTACTCGGCCGCTGGCTCATTGGGGATTCGCTTGGTTTCATAAAGCGCTTTATCGCCTTCAATCGTTAAGATGGCAGCCATGCCGATAGACTCTGTGCCATCGAGCAATGGCATTCGCACCGCATTGGCGGAGCCGGCATTCACATAGAGTTCTTTGGTCAAGGTTTCTGGTTGAATGGCTTTGCCCTCAAGATTGGATGCACGGCCTCCGGCTTCTTGAATGTTTCCGAAGAGCCCAAAAGGGAAATGGTTTTTCTTTTTCAAAAAAGCGGCGAGCGCTTTGTCACCCACGTTGTTACCCCCCAAGAGTCGGTCGATGGCTCCCGCACCTGACATGCGAGGTGGCCCGTGGGAAATTAACACGCGGGATTTGTGAGGCGCATGTTGAACAAAAGTGTCCAGTCGCTCAACATCTGAGGGGAAGTACCTGCATCCATCTGTACAGTGGATAAAGGTTGGGTTGTAATATCCGGGCAAGGAAACAATCGATGCGTCGTCGGCATTGAACACCCGTGTGAGATTCATGTTGATAACGTGGGGGTGCTTTTGGTTGAGGCTGGCCAACGCATCATTGAATGATGTTTTGCATTCGCCGTTGCCGATGATGGCCAAAATGGGGACCTGAATCACTTCGGCGATTGCGTTGAGGCTGCTTTCAATGTTTTCTTGGTCGTCCCCTAAATCTCCGGTGACCACCACAGCATCTACTTTTTTGCTCAAAAACCATTGGCTGAACAATTTCAGATTGGCGATGTTTGCTTTTTTAGCGTCTTTGAGATCACTCAAATGACCAATGACAAATGTTTGGTCCCCATCTTTATACAGGGCGTTTAAAACAGAGCCCTTGAATTCATAACTCCGTTCGCCCGCAGTAAATGTCTTTACCGGTTTGAGGGTGAGAGGGGCCAAGCACTGCGGTGAGGATTCTTGGGGGGCCTCGCTTTTGCTATCAGCAAGCGCGGCAGAATCTTTGGAGTTGTTGTTTTTTGAGCAGCCCATCAACAGAAGGCTTGCACTCATCATTACGTTTAACGTCCAGATGCATGCCTTGGAAGCGCAGGGGGAATAACGAGATATCAAAGGGGACTCCTGTTTCGATTGTTTTAATAACACAAGAACTGCCCAAATACAGTGTAAGGATAATAAAATTTGGTGTGGGAGGACTGCGCCAGACGTGTCGCCAGGTGAGCTTATGTCTCTAAAATATTGGAATAAAATTAAAGCAGCTCCCATTTGAGGCCGCCCTAACAAATGGGGTAGGCTCACCCTCAGTGATGTGTTGACAGGACGGTTTTTAATGCGCGGAATGATCTCGAGTTTGGGCGTCTTTTTGTTGTTGGGAATGTTGGGGACCGGGCAAGCCCTCAGGGCCGAAATACCCACAAAACAATCTGAAGAAAAAAACGTTGAAACAGCACCTGACCTATCGTTGAGCGCTTGGTTAAAAACGCTGTCTTCTTTACTGGATGACACGTTGCGCGCGCAAAATTTGGCAGTCTCGCAAAATGCACTCCGGCAACAGCAAAAAAGCACCGAGTTGCAAACGCCTTTTTCTATCGGCGCGAATGCCTATGGCATGACACACCAAAAGCCCGATCTTTCAGATGCCGTTTTAAGTGTTTCCCCGCAGCCAGATCGGAATGGTGGCATTTCCCAAACTCTTAGTTACGCGGATCGAAATGGATGGGTGGGTGAATTGCAGTCAGGGGTGGATTTGGCGAACTACTTCGAAGGTGTGGTCACCCCACCCGAACGCTATAATTACAGCGTGGCAGGCACCTTTTCGTATGATTTGATACAAGGTGGCGATGCCAGTCCTGCTAACCTGACGGCCAACGCCGCCATTTTAACGGCTCACTCCCAGGTTTTGGGCTTGGATGCCAATTGGGCGCGTCGTCGTGTGGAGTTCCTGTCTTTGCTGACGGATGTATTTGTGGCCAAATGCCAAGTGGTGGTGGTGGAACGGTTACAACCAGCCGTTGCTGAGGCCGTCAAGGTGGGTAAGATTCAGGTGGAAACCAAGACCATTGGTTATATCGACTATCTCAATTTTCTCGATTTAAAGAATAACTTCGAACAGAGCAGACTCCGCGCTCAAACCGCGCTAGAGCAGTTAATTCAGTCGTCCGGCGTATGGAGTGTCACCCTGCGAAACGAGGTGGTGCGACACCTAGACAAGAAATTCAATTGCGATGATTTAATGGATTACCAAGCTGAGAGCAAATCCATCTTAAAAGCAACCGAAGATGTAGAGGCCATTACGAACCAGCACCCTTTGGTGGCGGCAGCGAAAGTGGCGAAGGACAGCGCTGCCTTAGACTTTGACGCGATCAAAAAATCGCAAAACATGTCTTTAAGCCCGTATGTGGCGGCGAATTACAACAGGGTCTATTTTGGTGAGGAAGGGTTGGGGGATATGAGTGCTGGCTTGTCTTTGTCGTACACCCCGCCAGGTGAACAGGGAAAAGCAGAATTATTATCGGCGCAAGCACGTATTCGACAAAAGAAACTGGAAGCAGCGCAAGCTCGTTTAACCATTTTAGCAGAGTTGAAAAACATGCGGCAGCAGCTCCAAAGGCAAGTGTCTATTGCCGAGCTCATGCGCGCGAGCCTCGAAACCTCCAATGAGCTCATGAAAACCTTGGAGACCCAAAGGGCTTTGGGTTTTGTGAATTCCCTCAACTACGCCAATGCTTATATGGGGCAGATTCGAACGCAATCCGCTTATTTGGACAGCGTGAACCGCTTGAAAAAGGCAGTCATTCAATTAGATGCCATCAAATTAGCCAGTGAACAAAATAAGCTGAGGAAACAGACACAACCATGAATGCTTTAGATGCGATTCAATCAATTCGCGCCAAATCACTCTTTGGTTTGTATGGGGATGATGTCACTGCTCATTGGGCGGCGTGTGCTGAAGTCATCTCTTATGGTGATGGTGAGGCCATTCCCCAATCACCTGTGCCAGACTGTTGGTTTGTGGTGGTCCAAGGGCAAGTGGCCTTATTAGCGCCAGAAGACCACTCCATCCAAAAAGGGGTGGTGGGTCGCGGTCGGTCGGTAGAACTCAAAACCCTTTTTTCAAAAGAAGCGCAGTGGCGATATGATTGGAAGGCTAAGGGAAGCACAACGGTTATCAAGATACCGAAAGACCAGTTTTTCCAGCAGCTGAACACAGACACCATCACGGCAGACTATCTCCGGAAAATGACCCTCAACCCAGAGCTCCAGCGCATACGGAATGACATTACGTTATGTGGTCTTAAAGGTGCTGACTTGCGGCGCACCGTTTCACTTTTTGGCGCGGTGCGCGATCCAGAGGACGCCAACAGTAAAGAAGCCCATTTAATGGTGGTTCGAACGGGTGGGGCCACTTTGCGAAAGCATATCAGTCCAGAAGAAACACAAGTGGTGGCACATTATGTGGCCGGCGATTATCTGGTTTTTGATGGGACAGACAAAGGTCATCACCTTCAACTGGATGTGAACTCTTCTTTGTGGGCGCTCTCTTTATCGGATTGGGCCCAAGTGGTTGCAACGGAACATATCGACAATTTTATTCATTTCATCTCGCCCGACGGAGACTATGTCGACGCTGGAACCCAAACCACACAAAGCCCGGTTGTGGCGGAGTCGTCCTTCACCAAGGCGGGAGTGGGGGAGGAACCGAGCCAACCACCGGCCAAAAAACTTTCCGTAAAAGACTTTGTTGCAGACCCTGATGAGCTAAAAAAAATACACAAAAAGAAGTACCACACCGTTGTACAACATGACGAGATGGATTGTGGGGCTGCATGTATGGCCACCATCGCTAAATTTCATGGTCGGCGAATTTCTTTGCCCCATTATCGCTCCATTATTCATGTGACGCGTGAAGGGGCCAGTATGCTTTCAGTTAAGCAGGCGGCGGCAAAAACGGGAATAGATGGGCTCGGTGTAATGTGTGGGCTCAAGGGGTTAAAGAAATTACGGCCACCGTTTATTGCCTTGATGGAATATCACTTTATTGTTGTTTATGAGGTGGGCGATAAGGAAGTGGTGTGTTCGGATCCCGCTCGTGGTTTGGTGAAAGTGCCCACCGAACAATTTATGGAAGAATATTCAAAGAGCTGCCTACTTTTGAAGCCGAACGAGGGGTTTTACGAGTATCCAGAGAGCTCTTATTCTTTTTCAAAATACCTGAGTTTACTCAAAGGTACGGGACCCTTGTTGCTTGAAACGTTTTTCGCGAGCTTGTTGGTTTTTTTGTTGGGGTTGGGTTTGCCCCTGTTTCTTCAGGTGGTTTTTGACCAGTTTTTGGGAGGAGGAAACAGTACCCTCATCAATCTTTTGGCCATTGGAGTTCTGGCCTTAAATATCATTTCTGGAATTACAAACTACGTGCGAACGTATTTGATGAGTCATTTAAGCGCTGTCCTCGACGCCAAATTATCATCACTATTTATGCGGCATGTCTTTCGGTTGCCACTCAATTTCTTTGCTGTGCGCCGTGTGGGCGATTTGACAACGCGCCTACAAGAAATGAGCAAAATTCGCGAGATCGCGACGGGCCAAACCCTCAGCTTGCTCATGGATTTGGTCTCGATTCTCGTATATGGCGCGGTGGTCTGGCTGTACAGCGGACTTCTTTTTGCGGTTGTGGTGGCTGTGGCACTGGCCAATATCGGTTTTATTGGCTTCTTGATGCCCAAAATAACGACGCATTTAAAAGATGAGTACAAAGCGCTGGGTAAAAGCCAAAGCGCTGTTTTTGAGACCTTCAAAAATTTAAAAACCATCAAATCAGTCAGTGGGGCACTGGCGGCGAGGTGGCGATGGAATACCGCATATTCCGACACCATCCAACTGGAGCGAAAGAGTGGCTTTCTGTTTTTGTTGTTGGGCGTAGGGAACCAACTCTTCGTTGAGATTGGCAAGGCCATTATCTTGTTCATTTCTGTTTTTCTCTATTTTGACCAACAGCTTTCCTTGGGGCAGGTGATCGCTGTGCACACCATTGCAGCCAGTATTATGGGGCCGTTAATGTCGCTGCTCCAGCAATGGGAAAGTCTTTCGGATGCCGGGGTTTCATTGGGCCGGGTGGATGATGTGGTGACTTCCGCCACCGAACCTGACCCCGGTGAAGGTCTTCGTTTTGAGGCGGAACTAATGTGCAGCAGCGGTATTTTGAAGGGCCAAGAATTTTTAATCGGTGACGCGCCCATTGCCCTGGGACGCGACAGCTCTTGCGATGTGGACTTGAGCAAAGAAACAGGCGTCTCCGGTTTGCACGCAAAAATCTATAGGCAAGGTACGCATTATTTTGTTGAAGATCAAAACAGCAGCAACGGTACTTTGGTGAACAATAATTTGGTGAAGCGCACAAAGCTCAAACACGGAGACACGATACAGCTTGCCGGTGCCAAATTTAGTTTCTTTAAATTGGGGGTGACCGGTTTGCGAGAGAAAACCACTGGTGGTGATCTCGAGGGCGATGTCTTTTTTGACAATGTCTTTTTCCAGTACGGCAGTGAGCTTTCTCCCATTGTTCTGAACGGTGTCTCTTTACAAATCAAAAAAGGAGAGACGGTTGCCGTGGTGGGAAGGTCTGGGTGTGGAAAAACCACGTTAGCATACATGCTCAATTTGCTTTATGCTCCCACGAAAGGCGATATCTATATTGACGGTGTGAACACCAAAGAAATCCCATTGAAGAAATTGCGCGATTCCATTGCCATGATCGTTCAAGAAAACCACATTTTTTCGGGCACCATTTTTGAGAATATATCGCTGGGCGATCCTCACCCTTCATTTGATCGGGTGATTGAAGCGGCCAAGGGGGCTGACGCCCATGACTTTATCATTAAACAGCCCGATGGCTATTTGGCCAAGTTAGCTGAGAGTGGCGAAGGCTTGTCTGGCGGTCAAAAACAAAGGCTCAATATTGCGCGGGCGTTTTATAAGCGCCCACAGATTCTAATTATGGACGAAGCCACTTCGGCCTTAGACGCCATTTCAGAACAGAATGTCATGAACCACATGCGTACCTTTACCGCTGGGATGACAACGATGGTCATCGCCCACCGTTTCAACACCATCATGCATGCGGATCGTATTGTGGTCCTTGATGAGGGCATGGTGGTCGAATCAGGCACCCACCAAGAGCTTGTGGCACAGGGAGGCCAGTATTACGATATGTTCCGCAAGCAAGTACAGTTTTAACTTAACAAAAAAAACACCGCTATCAGTGGGCGTGTCGATTTAAAATTCGTGCTTAAAGGCGCTCGACAGAAACTGGGGTGAGAAGACCCGTTCAAAACTGGTGCGGTGAATACCACCATTTAAGCAGTCTAGCTCCTCGTCGGAAAGCTCAATAGGAGGCACTTCATCGTGAATTAATGCCCCTAAGAATTCTTCTTCGCTGCATTCATTGGCCAGCCGTGCGCTGAATTGTAAGGTGGATATGAACTCACGCTCGTTGGCCTCAATTTGCTCCTGGGCTGCCCAGTTTTTCCAAAAAGTTATAATGCTCTCTAGGTTTTCTTGGGTGAAGCCTTTGAGTATTTGGTACAGTTGTTGAAAATCGGTTTCTTTTTGTTGTGCAGTTTCAGGACTAAATCGAAGTTGGAATGCGCGGTGCAAAACGGCAAAAATACGCTGTTTGGCATGTTGCGATAGTTTTTCTTCGGGCAGATTGTTGAACACCTCTTTCATTTGGCTGACTTGTTGGGCCAAATGGCTAATCTCAGGCGTTCGTTCCGATAAGCGCCCTTCGAGCTGCTCTGCCAAAAGTAGAAGTTCTTGATCGGTTTTGTGTTCATTCATGGGTTCTGATTCCTGCCTAAGGGTTAGAGCGCTTTAAGCCAGTTTGGTTACGGTAACCTCGCAGATTTGTTGTCATGGCGGTGTCTTTCCTTTGTTGAGGGCTTGGCTGATTTTCTTTTGCAGGGTCAACCGGGCGCGCATGAGTCTTATTTTTACATTAGATTCAGATACTTGCAGCATTTCCGCGGTTTCGGCCGTGGAGAAACCTTGGATGTCACGTAGGATGTAAACCGGTCGGTAGGTTTCACTGAGTTGGGAGAGTGCTTTTTGCCACATCACTCGGATCTCGCTGTTGTGCACCAGTTCTTCTGGGGATTGCGCCATTGCCGAAACCGCATCGGGAAGAGAGTTCATTTCCCAGCTTTCTTCGGTGTCTTCATTCAGAGATTTGACCTCACTGGCTTTTTTCCTCTTTTTGATAAGTTTGAGGCATTTGTTGGTGGCGATGCGAATGAGCCAGGTGGAAAACGCGGCCTCAAAACGAAATTGATGTAGATTTTCAAGGGCCGCTAAGAAGGTTTGTTGCACCACATCTTCGGCATCTTCACGATGACGAAGCATCCGCACAGCGATGCTAAAAACGGCATTCATGTAACGCCGTGTGAGATGATTAAAGGCCTCATAGTCACCCTTTAAAGAGCGTTTGATCAACAGTTCGTCCGCCGCCTGCTCCATGGGAACCAGGGGGAAAGCCTCTGCTGGCGTATGAGTGTTGGTCTCCCTGTTCATCTCTCTAAGATTATACTTGTATGCCGGCTCTGGGTCACGCGGTGCAGCTTTGGCACCGCATTTTAGTCAATCGAACAAAGCCATGTGAAAGAGTATACAAAACAGTGGGTTATCGTTTTTCGTTGAGGTTCGGGTGCAAACTCAGCCAAGAATCCAAAGGCTGATCACCACAAAAAGCAAAAGGTACCACCCTCCTATGGAAGTTATAACACTGGTGGTGATGCGTTTCTGGGCGATGCACCAGGTTCCCTGTTTGCGTTGATGAGTATTCACACAAAAAAAGGCCACCGGTGGTGGCCTTTGAAAAGGGATAGACAAGGGATTTATTGGAGGGAGTAGTGAATCAAACAGCCAAGTGCGGTTGGACCTGCAATGGCCGTTCCAATGGGCCAGAGCCCGGCGAAGATGCTTGCCGCATAGCAAATCCCATCGATAGATTCTTGAACTTCATTGTCATCGTTCTCGTGAATAACCACGTTTAGAATGGCGGCGGCTTGTTGGGTTAACATTTGTGTTTCGGCAGAGGGTGTGCTCAAAACGGATTTGCCCTTTAAAGTATTTACGCAAGTGCTACCGGAATTTTCGCATTGGAGACCTAAGCTAGAGGTTTCCTCGCCATCGGCATTAAAGTTCTGCATATCAAAACTTTGTCCGTCGAATCCAAAATTCAAAATGGTCAGTAAATTATCGTCTTGATCTAATGCGTTAATCACGAGGCCTGAGTCAGTGACGGTGGTTTCGTAACGAACTGTTTTTAGAAATTTTGCAATAGACTTCATGGGCGCTTTTAGCTCTTGTGAGCTTGTGGCTTTGGCTTTGGCTTTGGCTTTGGCATTGTCCTTCGCTTTGGTGCGTGCGTGCATGGTGCCTGCGCTGAAAATAAAAGTGAAGGTGAGGATGATTTTGATAAGGGTTTTATTCATGATGTTCTCCTGGTGTTGGGTTCGAGAAGTGTCTCGCTGATTAAGACAATGCCGATTTCAAAAGGGTTACAAATCAGCCAGTTTTTTTGTGGAAGAAAAATGATTCGACCTGCTGGAGTATTCATGGCGCTACGTCCGTTGCTCATAAAGGCATACAGCCAACTGCGATTGAGCCAGCAACCGGCGTTACAATGGGTAAAGCACTTGCTGCCATGCCCTTCACCTAAACAAATAGCATCCCACCAGTTGTTCTCCTCGTCGACAATTGGGGGACCGACATGAGTAATCACCCTTTTCAATAGGGTTCAAAAAGAGTAACGGTTTTTGAAAATAGTGATGTTGAAGGGTCTATCTCCCCAAAAAAAAAGTCGCCAATGGCGACCTTTCCTGATGATTGACCGACACTTCTGGCTTTAATCGTTTAAGTTCGTGAACACAGACTTGGGGATTGCCAACATGGCTTTTCCCAGTTCTCCGTTGCTTTTGCCCGCGCAAAGCGCTTCCATTTCGTCAGCGCGGAGGGTCACCGGGGGAATTTCGCCTTCTAAAACGGTGGCACAGAAGTCTTCGAGGCTGCACTCGCGCGCAATGCGCCGAAAGATGCGCAAACCGCCAACAAATTCAGCCTCGGTGAGGGCAGCGGCCTGCTGGGAGGCCCATTTTGACCATGTCTCAATGACTTGAGGCACGTTGTCTCCACTGAGGGTCTTTAAAGCGTGGAACAGACCTTCCGCTTGTTGTTGAGGGCTACTGACCAGACCAAACTCGGCTTCGTAAGCTTCGTTCATGAACTGCACAATACGATCTTTAGAGGCCTGAGGCATGGGCTGAGGGGCTAAGTCATTGTATAGGCTGCGCACCTGTTGGATGGCTTGGTGTGCTTGGGCCAAGTTACCAGGTATGTCTGTGCCTGAACCGTCAATGGCTTCGCTCAATATCTGACTGGCATTGGTTTTGGGGTTTTTGGTCATTTTGTGATCCTTAAAATACTGTGTTCAGGTATTGGACAACGCAAGTCGCTTTTTGGTTACAAGACAGAGAGAAAAATAAAACATTTAAATTCAGACGCTTAGTTCATTTTCAGCCATGAGCTGGCCCAATTCGGCTCTGAGCAAGGTACGGCCCCGCATGAGTCTGATTTTCACGTTGGATTCGGTGATTCCCAGGGATTCAGCGGTTTCGGCGGTAGAATGACCCTCTACGTCACGTAAGAGGATCACCGGGCGGTATTTGTCATCGAGCCGGTCGAGGGCCTTTGTCAGCAGTTCGTGAAGCTGTTTGCGCTGGAGTTTTTGCTCTGGGTTTTGTTGCCAAGGCAAAAGGTCTTCGGGCTCGCCAGCTTCCTCCCAGCTGTCTTCATCGGGGGTCCCGGCGCCGATGGGCGTTTCTTGCCGGTTACGTTTTTTGATGAAGTTCAAACAGTAATTGATGACCACACGGGTGAGCCATGTGGTGAATTGGGATTCACCTTTAAATTGTTTGAGTTTTTTGAGCAGCGCAATAAATGTTTGCTGCACCACCTCATCGGCATCAGAACTGGAGCGGGTCATACGGAATGCAATGTTGTACACCCGATCCATGTGACGGTTCATGAGCTCACAGAAGGCTTGCTGGTCGCCATTGGCAGCGAGCTTCACCAGGTTGTTATCGTCGATTTCATTTAAGTCGGACACGGAAACCCTCGAGCCATACAAAGAGATTAACCGATATTGGCCTGATTCTCAAAAAGCTCAGCATAAAAGCCACCCCGTGCGAGCAGTTCGGTATGGGTGCCTTCCTCCACAATATTACCTTGGTCCATCACCAAGATGCGGTCTGCATTTTGGATGGTGGAGAGTCGGTGGGCGATGATGATCGCGGTTCTGCCTTGCAGGATTTGTTTCATGTTATCGATGATGGCCCGTTCGGATTCCGCATCTAAGGCGGAGGTGGCTTCATCCATAATTAAGATTCGTGGGTTGGTGTATAGTGTCCGGGCAATGGATAACCTTTGTTTTTGACCGCCCGACAATCCCATACCCTCTTCTGCGAGATAAGAATCGAATTGGGTGGGCATTTTCGCAATGAATTCGATGGCACTGGCTTCTTTGGCGCTTTGACCGATTTTTCGGTAATCGAGTGCATCATCGCGGTAAGCGATATTTTCGGCGATACTCCCCGCGAACAGCTGGTTTTCTTGCATGATATAACCGATTTGGTGTCGCAGGGAGCTGAGGGATAAAAAGGTTGAGTCAAAGTCATCGAAATAAATACGACCGGTGGTGGGCGTGATGGAGCCTGCAATGAGGTTCGCCAGGGTGGTTTTTCCGCAACCACTGCGACCTACGATAGCCACCACTTGTTTGGGATAAATACGAACGGAAATATCCTTAAGGACCCAATCACTTTTTTCTGAGTATCGAAAGTTCACCCGATCGAGTTTGATTTTTCCGCGTAAGTGGATGCTGTGTTTCACTGCAGCAGTATGGGCTGGTTCTTCAGACTCTGCGTCGAACACGCGGTTGACCTTTTGGGCGGAGATCTCAACATTGAGGTATTCGATCAAAACACCCGCGAGCGCGAGCATGGGAAAGGTCATGTTTTCTAAGTACATCACCACTGCCATGACTGACCCTGGTGTCAAGGTGCCTTTGACGGCAAGGGAGGCCGCGATCCAAAGAGCGCCTATTTTTGTGGCGGCTTGTAAAAAACCAACGAAACTGCCAATGGCGGTGTTCTGGAGCTGCAGTCGGCGACGGTATTCGACGCCTCTGACAAAGGCTGCCTCCCAACGGCTTCGCATGATCTCTTCGGCCCCGGCGGCTTTAATGGAAGAGACCGCCGCCAACTGTTCTGCCACCAAGGAAGACGCCTCCTTGGAGGCTTCAAAGGCCGCTTCGTAATTTTGTTGCAATTTTCTTCGGGAAGTAAAGACGGTGACCAGCAGCGCGATCAACAGGCCAAAGCCCAACATGGTAATCTTCCATGAGTACATCCATAGGATGACGGAGTAGATCACGAGGGACGCTAGGTTAACCAGGATTGAAATGGCATTGTTACCCAAGAACTCCCTGATTTGTCCCATTTCACTTAAAAGAGATAAAATTTCACCTACTTTTTGTTTGGCGAAGAATTTTTCGGGCAATGAAAGGGCTTTTCTGACGAACAAATTCCCAATGCGGAGGTTGTACCGGGTTTCCACATCCAGCGAAATCCAGCCACTGACAAAACTAACGAGGATGTTGAGCAGCGTGCATAGGATTAATCCCACACCCATGGCAATGAGCATTGGAACATTGCGGAGTGAAAGTGCTTCATCTAAAATATTTTGAGCGAACTGGGGTAAAACCACGCCCAGACCCAAAGTTAACAAAGTCAACCCGAGTATGTTGAGAAGCTGGGTCCGGAAGGGCCAAAATGCGCGCAGGAAAGTACTGAATTGCTTCGTTTTACTCGAAGCTTCCCTTGCCTCCGTTGAGACGGGCTCTTTGTCTTGTAACGTATCCTGCTCTTGAGTGTCGTGGTAAACATTCGGCAGGGTTTCAATGATGGTACCACCCCAATGTGCCCCGAAGTCTTGCGCTGCAACTTCAATAAACCCATTGGCAGGGTCAAGGAGTATTGCTGACCCGTCGGCTCTGATGGTCTGCAGTATGACCAAACGAGGCCCAAAAGTGGTGAGGGTTGGCATGTGCTGGTTGGGGAGCAAGTCTACCGAGGTGGTAATGTTTTGCGTGATGAACCCTACTTCTTCAAGAAGGGTGGCCAACATGATGGGAGAGATGATTCGACCTTTGACCAAGTGACTTTCTATTCGGCTGGCATTAATGGGGATTCCGTGGAGCGTTGCAATATTTTTTAGGCTGGCACCGTAACTGTCAAAATCATTGAGGCAACTGGAGAACTCCGTTGGGTTAATTGCAACGCCAAGTTCTACAAAAGCTTCTTCTGACAGAGGCTGACCGGGCAAGAGGGTAAAACGTTTACGTTGAGATCGTCTTTCGTTACGGTTTTGAATTTTTATCCATGGCTCGTCGAAGAGTTTGTCGCTGACGTTGTAAGTTTCGCAAAGCGCTCGGGCATATTGCAGGGGCAGCACATGCACTATGGTGGGCTCTTCCGCTTTAAAGGAATAAGAAGTCTCAAACGGGGCCACCAAGGCTTCACCACCCAAAAAGGCACCTTCACCAAGTACCAATGAAAAAGGGGGCGTGACTTGAGGCCGGCTTTCGATTCGTATTTTACCGCTGCTTATAAAAGAGATGAATTGCTGGTGGTTGTCTAAGGTCTCATTGGTGTTAAGGCGCTTTGGCTCCAATTCGATACGGGCAAACAGCTCGACGATTTTATCTACGGATAAGGCCGACTCCTCCAGGAATTCTTTAAATGAGCGGCACCCCGCACAGGTTGTGACAAGTTTGAGATACCGTTCAATCTTTGGGTATTGGGTCATGTGAGACAGAAAGATGTCTTTGTCTAATTCAAGGATATTGGTTTTTTGCTCACAAATGACTGTGTAAGGGTAAGGCGCGCCTTGCAGCAGCTCTCGTAAAGCAATGGAACGATACTTTTGAATATAGCCGGTGGGGCTTTCAGCCAAGGCATATTCTTGTTGCGCGATTTTCAAAGACGAGGAAACAGGCATGAGGTATTTATTGATGGGCGCGCCCGACTCGCAGAGAATTTCTCCCGGCTCTGCCAGTCGTAATTGCCCATGTTGGAGCAGGAGCTCGTCCATGCCGGGAATAATATCGATCAGCGATTCCGCCCGGATCTCTTCGAGAAGCTTAGATCGGATAACCATGATGAGTTAGTACCCCACCATCTCATCTTTGATGTTGAGCAGCTTTCGAACACCAACGCTCAAGATAGATTCGTAACGGGTGACCACCAAACCGGTGAGCGTCATACCAAGTCGAAAAGGATAATCCTTATCCCCTCTTTTAAAGGCCTGCTTCTCCAATCCGAGACGGACCAGGTACCCGCTGATGATGGCGCCTTGTGGACCAGGGCGTTGTATGGCTGTTTTGGGGATTTCTGCAACTTCACCGTTGAGCACACCGTAATCTCGTTCAGGGAATGCGTCCAGTTTGATACGTGCCTCCATGCCGCTCTTGATAGAGGCGATGTTTTGATTGCTCACTAAAAGTTCAGCAATGAGCGGCGAGTTGAGTGGGACGAGCTCCATAAGGGTATCACCAGGTCGAATGTATTGGCCCGGGCCGCTGATCTTCAGTTTGCTCACCATGCCATCAATGGGTGCTTCAAACAGCGACCGGTTTCGCGTTTGTTCCAAGACAACTTTTAAAGATTCAACCTGGGATTGCAGCCGGCTTTTGGTTTGCGCTACCTCGGAATTGACTCGGAGTGTTTTTTCATTAAGGGCAGCGTCTGCAGAAGCAATTTCGCCGCGAAGTTGTTCTACTTGAATGGCTAAAGCTTGGGCGGCACCACGGGCCTTGATCTGATTGAGTTTGGAGCGAGCTGTATTGATGCGCCGACGTAAGCTCTTGGTGGTCATGGGGAGCTGTTTGACTTGAGCATAGCTGGTGATTAAATTGCGCATGAGTTGAATGGTGGGGGCGACCGATTCCATGATGCTTCCAGTGCCGGATACTTCAAACCCTTCGTCAATCAGGTTTTGGACTTGTTGAGGGCAAGAGGTGCAGGTAGAGAAATCTTTTTTGAGAATTTTTTGGAGCGACTCAGTATCGACGAGGAGGTTATCATAATCGGTGTCACTTAAAACGGCTTCAGGAACAAGTAAGGTATCTCCTTTTCGTACCTTTTGTCCCTCTTCCACAAGAAGGCTTTTTACTTTGAGTTCCACCGGTGTGACCACTGGCATCGGGGGTTTGGCCGTGACCAGTGTGCCCCGGCTTTCGGTAGAAATGGGTATCTCTGCAAAATAGGCGTAGGTTAAGCCGCTGAACAGTGAAAACAGCAGAAGGTATATGAATGCTCGTGCTGCTACATTCGGTGGCTTGGCAATAAATTGAGCGGTTCCCCAGCTTACTTTTGAAGGGTGGTAAATTAGGACCTTTTCTTCTGGGTGTTCGGTTTTCTCGCTCAAGCCTTTTACCCCCTGTCGGATGGATAAAAGAGCATCCCAAGAGTTCCTGAAATGGTCAAGCAACTCGGGAGATCAAAGATCTTAAAAAAACCTCTTTATTTTAGATACTTAGGATAGGGCCCGGGGCCAATCCTGGGGGGCAAATGTCTTTTGGTTTAGGCGACAATGACCGTTGGGACGGGCTCTAATGCCGTTTGCGCATAGGCGAGCAGTTGTGCGTGCGTCAGTTGGGGAATACGCAACAGCATTTGGTCGTGGAATTCAAAATCTTGTCCAAACCAATGGTTGTGGCAGGCCAAAGCACAGTGACTCTTTAAACTTTGATTTTGAAAACGCTGTTTTTTAGAGAATCCATCTAACCATTCTGCAAAATTCGCCTCATTTTTAATCTCTGCCAGAATCTGTTCAAGGCTGGTTTGCAGTTTTTCTAAAATTAAAGTCACATTTTCTTTGGCGCATTCGAGCACAACGCCAAAATACCCCATGCCCAAAGAAATGAATGAGTGGACATCGAGCATGTAGGTGAGACCGCTTTGTTCTCGGACATTTTGGTAAAGGGGGCCATCTTTCCGCTTTAAAATATAAAGCAGAAAAAGGAGGTATGGATGATCGTCATGTCCATAGGGCAGACCCGAATAGGCCAGCCTAATTTTACGACGATTCCCTTGGGAGCGAAGTTCGTGGATTGCCCCATCGAATCGAGATTTTACCGGGAGGGAGACTGAAAGCGAATGGTCTTCGTTGGGAAGGCGTGCGACTTCTCGTTGGATCCAGTGATTGACCGTTTCGGGTTCTTGTGGCCCTGCAAATGCAACGACAAGATTTTTTTGGGTTGCGGATTGGCGAAGATGGCGTAGGAGCTTGGCAGGGTTTGCCGTGGCAACCGTCTTAGGCGTTCCTCGTGGCATCAGGCTGTATGGATGTTCACCAAAGAGAATCTGTTTTAAATAAAATTCATCTTTAAGGTACCAAAAGATTTTGCTGCTGGTATTGGTGCATTTTTTGATAATGTCCTCGTGTGCGATTTGGGACAAATCGGGTGCAGCCAAGAGTGCAAAAATATGGGAAAGACTTTCTTGCGCCGCGCGCTGATTGCCATAGACATCGAGACCGTAGGAGTGCACCCCCGAAAAACCTTGTGGTAAGGCATCGAGATGTTCGATGGCATGGGTCGCTGCATTTTCAAGCAACTGCGAAAGCACGTAGGTGTGACCTTGGGTGTCTCGTTCTTCAAAAAAGGAGCCGCCTTGAAAGGCAATGCGGCAGTGAAAAGTGCTTACATCTTCCCGCTGGCGCACGTAGAGCGGAATACTTTCTAACCTGTTTCGGCTTACAAGGGGAGGGGTTGTTTTACGAGGCATATTCATCGATGGGACCGAAGGTTGGCCCGGTTGTTTTAAATCGATTAAGCGCTTTGTGAACTCTTTTTGGAATGGCGCTAAAGCATCAGAAACTTGAACATGCCATTGGGCCTTTTGATTTTGTAGCTGCGTGACGGTTTTACAGTATGCATGGTAGTCCAAAACCTCAACACAATTGCGCTGACGGTTGTGTAGTTCAAGATCGCCCCATGATGCATGGCTTTCGCCCTGGTCGTAGACGTGTGTGATGCCCTCTTCGTGTTTGAGTTTGTTGAGCAGGTAAGATTTTTGGGTGGCTCGAAATTGTCGCTCCGTCAATTGCAGAACATGAAGACGATTCATTTGCTCTGCTATGTCTTTGAGCGATGTTGGGTCGCATTTATTCTCCGGAATGGCACCACTTGTGATCCAGGCCGTTTGTTGTGCATCTGGAACAAACTGGCTGCCCGCCAGTAAGGGGTGTTTCAGGTGGCGGTTGATGTAGAGTTGGTTGATTTGTGCGCAAGCAGATGCCGTGTTCCCATATGCACCCACTAATTTCACATTGTGCACAAACGCCGTGTCGCCATCGCAGCTTTCAAATGCCGTCGGTGTATGCAGCCTGAAGTTGCGTGGAAAAGGTGCGATACTTTGTCCCGTGTTGAGCGTATGGCTTTGTATCAAGTCGATGAATTCGTTTGTGTTCTCCACGCCCCCTGACAGCAGCAAAATGGAGTTACCCGTGTGGTAATGTTGGTTTCGAAATTGTGCCAGCTGTTGCGTCTTCACCTGTGAAATATTATCAACCGTACCAATGAGCGGATGGGCATGCGCCCCAGAATCATCAAGGTTTTTGAGCAGTTGTTCGTAATTGCGTTGGTATGTTGAGCCCATGATTTTGGCGTACTCTTCCAAAATGACTTGTCGCTCTTTTGCCACATCGTCGTCTTTAAATGGCAGTGGTCCCAAGATGCCCAACAAGCTTGTGATGGCCAAAGGCGCATCCTCACTAAGAACATTGGCGAAGAACACAGTGTTCAGATGAGAGGTGTATGCATTCATGTTGCCAGCGACGCTGTCAATTTGGGTGGCGTACGGTTTTTCGTTGGCAGGGCCCAGTCGAAAAGCCAAATGTTCTACAAAGTGTGCCAGTCCTGCTTCTTGCGTGGTTTCAAAAGCGCTTCCCATACGTACCCAAAGCTGCGCAGAAAGAAATGGGTAGTTTTCTCTTGGATAGAAAACGACCTTGAGGCCGTTGGTTAGGGTTTGAATGGGGGAGGACATGTCGATATGTCCTGTTAACGATTTGCGGTTGAGGCTGCACCATAAAAGGACAACGGAAAATCGTAGAGTTCGACGGTTTCAGCGGTATCTGGATTGATGAGCAGCAACTTTCCGGCGGACGTGAGCCCATACAGGTTGCCGAAGGCAGCAGTGAGACCCCAAATGGCGTCGAAACCAGTGTTGCCCACCAGAACTGCTTGCATGGTGCTGGAGTCGACATAGATCAGATCATCTAAGGGACTGGCCGAAGACGTCATGAAAAAGGAGTTGTTTTTGTTGACCACGCAATCACCACTGCTGCGCACATTGACGCCAGAAGCACTGAGGTCCCATTCTTCAATGATGGCGCCCGTTTGGAGGTCGACCTCGTACAATTTGGAAGACTTGGTGACGAAGGCGCGGCCGTAGTTATCGATGGCAAAGCCGTTTCCACCGATGGATGATTGGCTGTTATCTAAAGTGGACCACGTTTCAGTGTCCTCGTCGAATGTTTTAAGCCAACCGCTCCCGGTGAGTCCGTATAGCTTAAACTGTGGGGCTGGGGTGGTGTCCATATCGAACAGGCTTGGCACACTGACCACATATTCGTAGGTGAATAAAAATGGGTCAATTTTATACAAAGAAGTAGAGGAGTGGGCATAGAACCAACATTCTAGTCCTTCGTTGATATTGCCGTCACAGTTATTGTCATCATTGTCACAGGCTTCATTGGCGCCAGGATGGATGTAGGGGTTTTCGTCATTGCAGTCATCACCGCCACAACGGTGGTCCACATAGCCGTCATTGTCATAGTCCACGGAGAAACTGCAATCTACACCACCATCAGGAAGCCTGCCGGTGGGTTCATCTACGTCTGTTTCGCTGTCATTCCCTGCGTCTCGAAGGGCCACCCCAGCATCGGCATATACAGATGTCCACCCAGCGTCCGCTGTTTGGGAGGAGGGTGGCGGGGTGTCATTTTGGCCGATGGGATCCCAGGGGCTGGGGGGCGTTTGATCTGTGATGACATCGGGCCCGGTGTCATTCGAACAGGCCATGCATTGCATCATGAAAAGAGAGAGAAATAAACGTTTCAAGGTTAAGTCATCGGTTCCTGTTAAGAGGCTGCGCCGCAGATTATAGCTTGGAACAAGACAGCTGTCGAAGGCCTTTTTTAAAACATTTACGACCCTATCTCGCTGAAATATAGTCAGATTTAATTTTTTAGCCTCAGTACCAGAGCGTTTCCATAAAAATCTCTGGCTTGGAGTTTAGAACTGAACCTCCGCCTTTACGCTCATCGCACCAAACCAGCACCACGTTGGGGCCGAGTGTTTGGCCATTTACTTGAGAGCCATCTACCACAAAGACCCCGTGGTCGATTTTTCGCTCTTCTCCTGGCTGTAATTCATTATCGAGAATGGTGAAGAACATTTCGTAGCGGCCCGTGGCAATGTCTTGGGCACGGGATCGTTCATCCACCCAAGCCATGACGGCGAAGTGTTCAGGATGCTCCACCAATGTCATTTGGGAGCGGGCTTCTGAGTCAATGAGCACTTCAGTGAGCAAATAATCACTGGGATTGGCGGTGTTACTCGGATCAACGATGGAACCGTAGATTTGGTGTGGTTGATTTGTATCATCGTGCATGAGGTCCGCTACGGTCCACAGAGGGACAAAGCTGCCCTTGATTTGATGGACTTTGGTCTCGAAGCCAAAACCAAAATTAAACTGGTCTTCGAGCATGCCTTCTTGAAGCACGCCACCCTCACCATCGACCATGACCGCATAGTTACGAGCGATGGTCATTTCCAAGAGCTCATCGTACAGGTCGCGGGTGAAGGTCGCTAAGGTCACATCACCGATGGTTTCGGCATGCACAAACGTAATGGGTAAGAAACCTCCAATGGGGTTTTCATCGCCCGAGGTGGCAATGACCGTGGGTCCAGTGATGGCGCCTGTACTGGGGGTGGCCTTAAGCCAGCGAACTTCGCTAAAGGCTTCATTACCGCCGGTGCTGTTGCGCCAAACCGCCACAAAAGATTCGCCATTGTAGCTCAAGTCGCCGCCCCAGCGACTGATACCTGAGCCGTTATCTAGATCAATAGGGGCAATGACTTCCTCACCGTTCAAGTCGGTGACACGTAACCAATTGATGTACGGCGCACCATCTTCCTGATAAAGGACTGCCACGGTACCCTCACCGATGGCAGCTCGCCCATACACCACGTCTTTGTCTGCCGGTGTGAGCGGTACAGGTGTACCTTGTAACTGACCCGCACCGTTTATTTCTTGAAGCCAGGTTCGACGCGGACTTTCTCGGTTGTCTGCCCAGGTTAAAAAAAGTTTGCCATCAACGACGTGTAAACGTGGTGTTTGAGCGCTTCCCACTTCATCCCAATTGGTAATTTGTTGGCCCTGGCGTCCCGTGTGGAGTGAGGGTTGGCTGTCCAGAGTTTCGCCGTTAACGGTCACTGTGATGGGGTATACTCCATCTTGAATCTCTCCAATGGGTAAAGCGGCGACAAACGTGCTGTCGTCAATTTCGTTGGCCAAAATAACTTCTTCGTTGAACAGGACCTCAATGTAGCTTCCGGACGTAGCCAAAATACGAAAAGGGACCACCGCATAAAGATCAGGATTGGCCCACAGGGCGCCATTCAAGGCTTGGGGAAAGCTGGGTTCTACGAACTCTGTCTCAACGGGCGTTCCAATGTGCGAATTGTCTTCGGGGGCTTCTGGGCAGGCCATCGCAGACAACAGTACGCAAACAAACAGCGGGGCGGTGAATCGAGCTGGGGTCATGATAAATCCTTTAATGTTTACTGGTTTTCGCCAATTTGGATGGGCAGTGTCAATAAGACCGCTTCTGTGACGTCCGTAAAGGTCTTGAACGGAATAAGGCAATTAGGGGGTTTCACTCATTGATTTCTCAAAAGTTAGGTTTTTCAACGGGAAAAAGGTAAAAGGAGCCATGACCCAATTGCAATTACCGCCTAAGCCCATGGCGATGGATGCCCAAAGAATTTATCAAAGTGATCCGTTAGGCACCTTGAAAACCTTGGCCAGTTTTGGCGATGTGATTTCGTTTCAGCTGGCAGGGCAAAACATGGTGTTGGTCAATCGGTCAGAACTCATACAAGAGGTGCTGGTGAACCAAGCGAAATGCTTTGGGCATGCCAAAGGACTTCATCGCATGCGATTTGATTTGGGAGAGGGGCTGCTCACGAGTGCAGGGGAGGACTATCAAGCGCATCGCCGCATGTCTCAGCGCGCTTTTCAGTCCCGAAAAATAAGGGATTACGAAAAGCAGGTGCATGGCATTGTGCAAGAAACAATTGTGTCATTGCCCACGCAGGAAACCATCAACCTCTCTAGGCTCATGATGGAGATGACGCTGACCATCTTAGGGCAAACCCTATTTAATTTTTCAATGGAAACTCACAACGCAACCATCATTGATGCCATGTCGCAATTGGTTGATATGAATTTCGATGCTGAGAGTACGATAGAACCTCCTGAGATAGAGCAGGCGCAGCAAAGCTTAGACGCATCGATTTATGCACTTCTTCAATCGAGGGGAGAGCATCAATTTCCAGGCAGCGATCTTTTTGATGAACTCAATGATTTGTTTGGTGATCGTCCAGATGCGCAACATCGCATGCGCGACTCGGTGCTCACCATGATATTGGCCGGTCACGAAACCACCGCGAGTGTGTTGGCTTGGACCTGGTTGTGTTTGCAGCAAACGCCCCAGGCATTCCAAGCGTTGCAAAATGAATGCCGCAGCAAATCGATGTCTGACATTATCCATGGAGATTCTTTGTCATTTACGCAGGCCGTACTCACAGAAGCCATGCGCTTACACCCGCCTGTTTGGTTGACCGGTCGGCGGGCCTTGCACGACACTGTGGTGGAAGGGTTTCAAATCCCATCCGGCACTACTGTTGTGATGAGTCAATATTTGATGCACCGGGATGAAAGGTATTTTGAAGATCCCAATACGTTTCAGCCTGATCGGTGGCTGCAAGGAAAAGACTTCCCTCGGTTCGCGTATTTTCCTTTTGGTGGTGGGCATCGAAAATGTATTGGCGCTGATCTGGCTTGGCTGGAGGCAGCGATCATTTTGGCCCACATGATGAAGAGCTTGGACATCCACTTTTTAGACGAACCTGTCACAGAGCCTTGGGTGGGAATCACCATGCGACCCAGGAAAGAAATCCGGGTGAAGCTTGATCGCGCCTCGGCGGCTCGTGAACTGGCTCCGCAGAACACTGTTTGGGATGTGACCCAACAGCTCAAAGAAGTTACCCCTCCATCCCTTTGGAACGATCAAGGGTTCCAGAATGCGCGCAATTTATTTACAAAGTTGGGGCCTGCATTCACCCAGCATCCCTTTGCCTTTGAACATGATTTAACGGCACCGGCCAGTGGTGCTTGCGCATCATTAACCATGGGATTCCCCACTGAAAGTTTATGGGTCCACGAAGACAACCCCAACGCGCTATGGCCTCTTTTGGCTGAGGCTTGTGGGGGCGTGCCCGGTGACGTTTCAACGGTGATGCGTGCTTTTGATGTTTCAAAGCGCTCGGTCGACACCACGCCTCGTCGGTTGTTCTGTGCCATAGAAAAGACCGAAACAGATGACTTTGCTGTAACTGGCTTGGTCGCTACATTTCGCCAATCACCAAAAGTTCAAGACGGTTTCGAATTTTTGGCTCGCGCATATTCTGAACTCTCTCCTCATAATTTTATTTTTTCGAACGAAGACTTTGATTGTTTAACAGCACTTTGCGGGACCCATCATTTAGAACATATTGGTGTTTCATGCGCGGCGGGTGTGGAAGCCTTTAAGGCTTATCCCATGGGGAACTTGTCAACGCTGTTTCATGAATTACCAACGGGTGTTCGTGAGCAATTCATGGGTGAGCACCTTAATGCGGTCTCTGAATTAGCGGAAAGTTTGTCTGCCCACCAAACGAATTTGGTTTTAGATGTCCAAGGGCACCAGCTGCAAAGACTGGGGATTGAGTTGAAATTACGTCACCAGAAAAAAAGAAGGTCATCCAAAGAAATAGAGGCGATTTTCAACAGTACCATCGTGAAGGAATCCCTCCATGAAGACGCCATAATTGAGCTTCAGAAATACATTGAACCACAGCGGCGGAATATCCCTTCCGACTTGGCCATCGCGCTCAACCACCTTAAGGTGTCGTTTCGGCCCGGCGGCGATATCCAGTGGAAAGCATATTGGGTTTATTTATAGCGTTTTGTAACTAAAGGCGAAGTTCTTGATACAGGTAAGCCTTTGCCTTTAATTGCTCCCCAACACTCAATTTCACGTGGTTAAGGGTACAAGCGTACGTATAAAAGGGCCGGCCCACCAAAATTTTAGGGTACTGTTCCAGCGCCAATCTTTTTTCGGCGGTGATGACATCTTTGAAAAGCGGCTCTGCCAAGAACCGCATCAGGGATGAAAATTGATCTTGCACCAACTGTTGAAATTGGCGTGGTTCGTGAAAAAGGTTACGACTTTCGCTAGGGAAATAATGAATTTCGAGCCCTACGGAATCTCGAACGGAAAAGTCAAAATCCAAACTGAGCGCAATTTTCAACTCGGGATATTTTTTCAGGGTGTCAATAACATCCACCAATAGTGATTTGTTGCCTTGCCACTGGAGTGCATCTAGGAAGCCCAGCATATGTTCTATGGCGAAATTAAAAGCCACTGCTTTGAGGATGTGATCGCGTCGCTGCATCACCCCCAGTTGGAAAAAGTCAGCGGCGACTGGTAGGTGATTCGCAAACGTTTCGATGGGTGGCCATGCTTTTTCCCAGTGATGTTGTGGATAAAGCGTGTTGAGCGAATTTTTGATATCATCAGGTGTGGCCTTGGGATGAATTTTAAAAAAGAGATTTTCTTGAGGGCCTTGGTAAGAGATATCCTTTGCATCGATTTCAATCCAGCAGGGCAGCATGATGCTGTCTGGGCTGTCGAGTGGTGCGTATTTGGCCTGCCATTTTTGTTGCTCCAGCCTGTCTTCTGCTGTGAATGCCGTACAAAGAGGCATGTGATCTCTAAACAAGGGGCCGAGATTGAATGCCCAATCGGTTTCTTCGCTTTCGTGAAGTCGTATTTCAAGCCCCCAAGAGGACAACCTAAAGAGGTCCGGTGTTTGTTGAAGACGCTGCTGAAACTCCGATTGATGTTGGATGGCAGAAATATTGGCTTTCAAAAGTGACATTTGGACTTCGCACACTTCAGGAAATGTGGTCATCGAAAAAGGGGGCGGTACAGTGGTCGGTGAGGTTTTTGGGGTGGGTCCGTACAAGTGCTCCACTAAGAAACCATCGCTGCTTTGGCCTGTGTCGCGCATCGCAGCTGCAGACCATGAACGTTGTAATTCAGACAGTGCTCGCAGTTGCTTTTCGCTGAGTGAAGATGCCACTGGTGGCGCGCAAAAAATCCATGACCAGATAGCGTCATAGGCACCGGATGGATCTTTCTGTAAGAGTTGCATCAGTGTGTCAGCGGTTTTGAGCTCATGCTGGACTGGTGCGTGATGGTTGCTCATTTGATCCACAGTCGTTTGAGGTGTCGTTGGGAATCCGCGGCAATGCGATCCCGACCGTGAATGACTCGGGTATTATCCACGATAAGGATTTCGCCTTTTTGAATGTTAATGGTGTGACAGGTCCGGGTGGCTTTGCGAATGAGACTTTGAAGGTGCGCCAGCGCTTCAAAGGTGTCGTTATCGGTGACCGTTTGCATTTGGATCATCCAAGGCACGTAATGAAAAACACCATCATCCGCCAGCATGGGGTGAATCAAACCATTGTCGTCTTTTACTTGGATGGATTTGATACGCGTCAGCTCTTCGGGTGAAAGCATTTCCAAGATGGGACGGGTATCTAGAAATTTGGTGGGTTCTTCTTGTTCGGGCGTGACCATCCCCAGCCAAGCAATATAGCGTGCCGGTGGGTCGTCCATGTGCAAGGTGAGCCCTCCAGCGGTGCGTACTTGGTACACGGAGCGGGTTTCATCAATACTGATATCGGTTCGCGCAATGATTTCACCCAACCGCTGACCCAGTGCTTCAAATCCTTCGAGGGTGTATAATGACTTACCAAAAAACCAGCCATTGTCCTTGAGGTCATGTTTGATGTCTTCGATATGATCGCTGCTCACACAGGCTCCGTGGAAAGGGGTTAAGATTAATCGGCAAAAGTATTTTGAAATTTGAGTCCTGCAATGCTTGAGAAGCGAATGCACTTGTTGTCTGTATGTGCCGAGGTCTTATAAATGAGGGCATAGGGTTTGTTGCCAGGGTTCTCAACGGCGATATCAACGGTGAAAAAAGGTGCATCCAGGAAATGAATCAAATTGGTGAGACATTGAATGATCACCAAGCCTGGGTGCACGATGTAGGCCTCGTCGTTCATCGCGTCTGGGGGTAAATTTTGAATAAAATCAGAAAGAGCTTTTGGGGTAATGGCCTCTTGGGCTTTCACCCTCGCATGGGCCCAATCCAAAAATAATGCATCACGTGCAGCGCTGTCTGCAGGTTGCGATTGCATGGCATTTTGGACGGCGGAAAAATAATGATCGAGGCACTCCACTTCCGAACCGGTGGTTTTAATAGCGCTACAGAACAGGGCGATACTGTTTTGGTCTAAGGGCGCGTGGGCTGCATGATTGGGAAAACAGTCTGCCAGTATTGCTTTGATGCGTTCGATGTTGTCCGGGACGATACGGTTTAGAATAAAGCCTTCGTATGCCCATTTAAAGTTTTGATCGAGCCATTCATTATTTTTTGCGTCGCCACGCACCAAGCCAAGCAGGATTTCTTTTTGACGTTTTGCAATTTTATCCCTTAGTTGCGACACAGCCGATTCAACCTTTCAATGTCTTTTCGTATGCGATCAAATTCGACGAAATTGTGTTCTCGCTCCAAGTTGACCAGTTTGGGAGAAAACCGACTCATGGCAGCCTCGACAAGCTCAAAAACCCGTTCAGGGACATGCTGGCAATGACAGTCAACATAGTAATTCCATTCCTTTCGGAGATACCCCCCGGCCACGTGTAACTCTAAAACCTGGTCTTGAGGTAACTGGTCCATGAATTGAATTGCATTGAAGTTACTGTTTTGTTCTTCGCAATACAGGTTGTGCAAGTCTAAAAGAACACCAGCATCGGTTTGCTTGATCAATCCCAAATAAAATTCGTCCCATGACAAAGTACTTTGCTTCAATTCGAAAGGGATGGGAATGTGCTCTAGGAGGAAAGAAGTGTTGCGAGGCAGGCGTTGTTGGTGATGCCGAATGTTTTCAGCGGTGATGTCCAAGGTTTCTTCGGTATAAAGCGTGGGCAGATTACCGGTGACGTCGATATCGCCAATGCGAGAGCAGGTGAGGTGGTCTGAGACCAACATCGGTTTGTATGCATCCCATTCATTTAAGCCAGGGTCGTGGTTGGTAAGGAAGTCTGCACTGCACAGTGAGTTGCCCACAAAATGGAATGAGTAAGGTAGCATGAAGTGGCTCAAGGTATCGCCCAAAGCCTCGCTTAAACCCTGCGGAGATGTTTCACTAAAGAATTCATCGGGGACCAACTCAATGGCTTGTAACAGATCGTCCGCCTTCAAATCTTCGATAAGGCCATGAAGAGGCGGCAAATAAGTCATGCTGATTAAAGTCATGAAATGAAACTAGCCTTTGTGAATAAGGGGCACCAATAAAAAAAGCCGTATTCAAAAAGAATAACGGCTTTTTTGACTCGAATGGGAGAAAACGCGGGTTACCAGCAGCGCCCGCACCAGTCGATTTTCTTTTTCTTTTTTGTTTCTTCACCTTTGGCACCACCTTTATCGCGCCTAGCGCGTTTTCGGCCTCCGTTGAAGGTTTCCATTTCGGCTTCGGACAGGGCAATGGCGGGAAGATCGCCTGATTCGAGAGCGTCGACGAACTCTGCCTCTGTGGTTTCGTTGGCAATTCGGGCCAACAAGGCCACTGCGTTGGACTGAATCTCGCCGGAGACCTCAAATGATGACGCGATGGTCTCAATTGCCTCTTGAGGGACTTGATCGGGGGAAACTTGGCCTAGCTCGCGTAAGCTTTCGTATAATTTGGTAATTTTGCGTTCTGACATGAGGATCTCCTTTTTTATTCATGCGGTATTGGCGTCTGTATCCCCGCACAATTTAGCTACAAACCATTCTTAACTCTTTAGAGGACTTAAAAACAAAAAAGTTTCAAAAATAATGCAGAGATCCTCAAAACAAAGAGAGCCCAAATGTCTGGATTTATTCACCTTTTTATGAGGGCAATCATACGACAAAGAATTTTTCAAAAATCTCAACCAGCAGTAGGCTATTTTCATGCCCTTGTTTGAACAACTCAGTGACCGGGAAAAAGATGTCTACAGCCACGATTATGGCGGTATGGTTCACCGTGAACCCAAAAAGGTGGTCCAATTTCGGAGAGATACGGATCTAAAGCAACTGATTGAAGAGGCCGTGAACGATCAACTTTCGGTCACTTTACGTGGGGCTGGCCGTGGCTGTGCCGGGCAGTCACTGTCCAAAGGCGGAACGCTCATTGAGCGCTATCAGCGCGATGCGCGACTGTCAGGATTTGATGGGACGCAGGCAACGGCAGCCGCTTCCTCTAACCTGTGCAGACTTGAATTGGCATTAAATGAACATGGGCTTTCGTTGCCGGTGGTTCCTGTTTACCTGAATTTGAGTTTGGGCGGGGTTTTGTCCGCAGGTGGGTTGGGGTTTCATTCCATTACCCAGGGGCAAACGGTGGAGCATGTTCGGAGTTTCACTTTAATGACCCCCAAAGGTGAACGATTGCTGGTTTCACCGGACAGTCATGAAACACTTTTTCGTCACGTGCTCTGTGGTCAAGGCCAGCTGGGCGTGATCGAAGAAGCGACCATGGGACTGGTTCCTTACAAACCTTATACCCATTTTGCCCACTACACTTTTGATGACCTCAATGCGTTTCTCAAAAGCCTGTCCTGGATTTCATCTTGGCGCGGAGATGCAACTTTACAGTTCGTTGGTTCCATTGGCCTCGAAGAGCCACATGTTGCCATGTACGGTGAAGATGTTGCCGAAAGTTCAGATCCGGTCTGCGCTCCTTGGTTACAACAAGGGGTGCCTGCACATACATACGTGGAAAAAAACCACCGTTTGAAACATCACTATGAGATTGCATTTAACACCAATGAGGTTCGACAAAAAAAAGGGGTCTTATATTCGGCTTATTGTTTCCCCTACGATGAATTCTGTGAGCATGCCCACTTACTCTTGTCTTTGCTGAAAGGGGATAAAGAGGCGTCGGCCTGTGTGACGCGCATTCCCTTTTACGCCATTCGCAAGCAAGACAACGCTCCCTTTTTCCCTTTCTCGCCCCGACAAAAGGCAAGCCCGTCCATGCTGTTTGGACTCGGAATTAACTGGGCGGTCCCATTGAAAAATGAGGCGGCTTGGCGTGCTGTGAAAAAAGTTTTGGATGCTTCTTTGCTGCATTGTGTGTCCTTAGGTGGGAAACCGTATCTCGGATGCTGGCACGACTTTAATGAATCTCATCTCAATGCTTTTTATCCTCGGGCCAGCCAGTCGTTGGAGGAGCTAAAGAAACAATGGGACCCCAAGGGCATTATTGCTGAGGGACAACTGAACAAAAAACGAGATGATGATGCGTTGGGATGATTGGGAAATCATCAAGGGTGATGGCGCATTGGGGACTTGTGTCCTGGGTGCAGACCTCAAATCGGTGAATGAGGAGGTCGCGGTCACTTATATTAAAGAACTGCTTTTCGAACACCGCATGTTGGTGTTTCGCGACCAAACCTTGACCCCTTTGGCCCATGAACAATTTTCGATGCAGTTTGGTCCTTTGCGAAAACCGCCAGGTCGTCAATGCGTGGCATCTACCAACTTTTTGCAACAGGTGATTAAACGTGAAGAAGATGAATATAATTTTGGAGGGTCTTGGCATGCAGACGGGAGTTTTCAACCTCACCCACCCATGGCAACGATTTTACAAGCCATAGACCTCCCGAAAGCCGGCGGGGATACACTTTTTGCTGATTGTGTTTTGGCTTATGAGCGTTTGTCTGAGGACACCCAAAACAAAATTGCTGATTTGATGGGCATTCATCGGGCGCACGGCATCACCGATCCCGCGAAGTATTCCCCCGGTGCTGCTCACAAAAGCCCTGGGGTTGGAACCGCAGTTTCACACCCCGTGGTGGGCTGTCACCCTCATTCAAAAAAGAAATATCTGTACGTGAACCCAGCGTTTACCCGGCAGATTGTCGGTTTTTCAGATGCGGAGAGCGATGCGCTGATCGATGAATTGTCAATGCACATCATCAAACCAGAAACGGTCTATCGACACCAATGGCGAGCTGGTGATGTTGTCATGTGGGACAATAAAACCACGCAACATTGTGCGGTGAACGATTATGGGGGTACTCGTCGAGAAATGCACCGATCAGTGGTGTACGAAGATCTGGATGTGATGGAGACCCCATGACCGTTTTTTGGGATATCCCATGACCCAATCTTCCTTGCTCAGGCACGTCATGCAAGCGCGTGTGTCCATCATAAAAAGTCTCATGGTGCTCGCAGCGCTTGTGGGGCTTTTAGGCATCTTCGATGGATTCACCGCGGTTGTGTTATGGCCGCTCATTTTCGTTCAGATGGCCTCAATGGGTTTGGGGCGTCACTGGTTATTGTCGCTCTTAAGAACCCTTCTGCTTTTCTTTTTACTCATGGCTTTGTGGAGCTACCGAGTGGAAGGCGTGGTGTTGGGTGATGGTTTCTTTGTTCATGCCAATTTCAACACGGTAACTTTCATGGGATTTTACCCCGAACATGCCTGGGTCACCATTGCGACTTTGGTGCTGCATGTGTTCATAGAGATTCAATTCATCAAAGGGCCCGCATTGTGGCGTATCGCCCCAAAGCGCATGTGGGGCTTTACAGCTGTTTTAGTTGGGGCCTTGTGGCTTTCACCGATGCCTCATTTTTATGAGAAAATGTTTGCGGCACCGGAAGAAGGCCGTGCGTTGTTATCTTTAGAGCAGGCCCGAAAGACGCTTAAGAAAAACGAAATTTCAACAAGCCAATTGTTTCAAGATATTTCAAATGTGACCATGAAAAAACAGCGCAATGTTTTGATGTTTTATTTGGAGAGTGTCGAGGCCCAATACCTTAATGAAGAACGTTTCCCGGGTTTGATGCCATTTCTGACCGAGCTTCGCGAGATCTCGCTGTTCTTTTCGGATTTCAGACAAAACAGAGGTGCCTTTACCATCAGCGGTTTTTTTGCGTCACAATGTGGCTATCCGTTCGAGATTTTTAGCAGCGAACAGGAAATGAATAAAACGCTCTTCTACCGGGGCACGCAACATCTCACATGCTTTGGGGATGTATTGGCACAGATGGGATATCGGCAAATGTTTGCCCAAGGCACCTCCTTGGATTTTGCTGGGACCCGAAATTTTTTTCAGTCACACGGCTATAAAGAAGTGATGGGTTCAGAAGAACTGACGGGGTCTGCAAAGCCTTACGCTGTTTTGAGAGATAAGCCGCTATATGATCGTGTCTTCACCGAAATACAAAAACGTCACCAAAGCAGTGCGCCTTATCATGTGGCAAGTATTAATTTTGACACCCATGACCCAGGCCATTCGGATAAATCCTGTGCGCCCTATGGCGAGGGTGATAATGCTATTTTAAACGCTGTTCATTGTTTAGACCAAAATCTTAGAAGCTTGTTTGGGCGTCTTCAGGCCGAGCAAATGCTGGGCAATACGTTGGTGGTCTTTCTTTCGGACCATTTAGCGATGACAAGACTCAAAAATGTAGAAGGACGTCGGAATTTATTGTTGATTCACGAGCCCAACATGACAAAGGGGAGGACCATCCCGCAGGCCATTTATCACCATGATGTGCCCAAAATATTGTTCGATGTGCTCGGCGTTGGGAACGCGCCCTACTATCCTTTGGCTTTTTCTCCTTTGTCAGAAAAGGAGCGTGCGCATCACACCAAGGCCGATTTGGTGAAAGCGTTGTCACGTGTTTTTGAAACGCGGCGGCAGGATCGGCTGCCTTGTGATGCAGCTGTTTCTTTTCATCATAAAAAAAACCGATTCACCTATAACGAGCGGCCAACTTATTTTTCACCCGGGCATGGCGTGTTGACTTGGCCTCGCGACCGTATTGCGGTGATCGCCGTAGAGAAATCGGGCAACATCTTATTCAAAGAGCTCGTCCATGCCAGTGATGTCATGCTGCGGCTCACCCATCCCCAGATACATCGTGTTTTATTGTGGGGTTACCTCGACCAGTTGGACGTTTTTGATGGGGCGGAAGGTGATTATGGCTATTTTTGGGGCCAGATGGATGAACCGAAACGAATCCGTCAGCTGGTGCAGGAGGGTGTGGTTGAAGAACGTTTGACGTGTGGGCCATCCCAGGGCGGTGGGTGAGTGGAAAGCGCTTTTAGTGTACTTCGGGGGCTTTTCAGGAGGGTGCAAACCCTTTAAAGGACTCATGTGGGGTCTCATTCCCAAGAAGCATGGGTCAGCAGACGGGGCTCAGAGCGTCAAAAAGGTGGTTTAATGTCGTATCTATTTAAATTTAAGTCGTTAATTTTAGCAGTCGTGTGTTTGGGCGCCATATCGGCCTGTGACCCTGGGACTGAGGGGCAAGGGCAGTGCGATGCGAGCACCTGTGAGCAGGTGCCAGAATCCAAGTGTGCAGGGGCGGTGGCCATCAGTTACGAACCCACCAGTCTGTGTGATGCCCAAGGCCAATGTCTGTTCAATGAAGTCCGGTTGAACTGTGCCGCGAGCGATCGAACCTGTGTTGGAGGGGCGTGCCTTTCCAACGAAGAAGCCTTGTGTGTGGACGTGGTATGTGAAAGTCCACCAGCGAACACCTGCAATGGCAACACGGCGGTGGTGTATGAGTCCACCGGCACCTGTAACGAAAACGGTTTTTGTTCCTACGATTTCACGGAAACCCTTTGCGCAGATGGGGAGATCTGCAGCGAAGGTGTGTGTGTGGTGGATGATGGCTCTGACCCTTGCCTTGGGGTTGTGTGCGATGCGCCGCCTTCCGATACCTGCAATGGCAACAACACTGTGACTTACACTGCCACAGGAGCGTGCGTGGAGGGGGAGTGCGTTTATGAATCCACCGAAACGGCATGTGAGGAAAACACCTCTTGCAGCAACGGGGTATGCTTAGAGAACAGTGACCCATGCGCGGGGGTCAACTGTGTGGAGCCACCCGCCAATGCTTGTTTTGGTAACACCGCGATTACTTATCCCGACGTAGGGGTTTGCAACAGCGGCGTGTGCTCTTATCCGTCCACAGAAACAGAATGTGTTGAAATGACCACGTGTGTGGAAGGCGTCTGTGTGCCCGATGCAGATCCGTGCGATGGTGTTGAGTGCAATACGCCACCCGCTGACATTTGTGATGGCAATTCGGTGGTTTCTTATGCCGAAACTGGGACCTGTGACGAAGGTCTATGTGCCTACGAAGTGACGACGACCGTCCCCTGTGGCACGGACGAGGCTTGCAGCAATGGTGTTTGTGTGGCGAACACGGACCCTTGTGCCGAGGTAGATTGCAACACACCGCCAGCGGACACCTGTGATGAAAACACCGCCATCACCTATCCCGAGGTGGGTGTGTGCAGTGATGGCAATTGTACCTATTCACCCACCGAGACGCCTTGCGCCACCACCGAGACCTGTGTGACGGGCATGTGTATGGCGGTGGACCCGTGTGAGGGGCAAACCTGCGAAACCCCACCCGCGGATTTTTGTGACGGCAATTCCGCCGTCACTTACGGGGCAACGGGAACCTGTAGCAACGGGGATTGTATATACACTTCTGCTACCGAAGCCTGTGGCACTTCAGCCTTTTGTGAGAGCGGAATTTGTGTGCCCATTACTGAGACCAAAGTGGTGATTAACGAGATCTATTACAACCCGCCCACTTCCCAAGGCGACGACCTCGATTATGAATTCTTAGAATTGTACAATGCTGGCCAGACCATCAATCTTGAAAATTGGACTTTCACCTCCGGCATTGTCCATACCTTTGATGATTTCACTTTCGAAAATGGCACGTTCTTGGTTTTGGTGAACCGCCCAGAGAGCTATGAGAATTTACCGGCCACTGTGATCGAATGGAACGGCAGTAACCTCAAAAATGATGAAGAGACGCTTACCCTCACCGATGGAACGGGCGCAATCATGGATACCGTAACTTACGACGTTCGCGCTGCAGCGGGATGGCCCACTGCGGCCAATGGCGGTGGGAAGTCCTTGGAGTTGGGTCATCCTTCTTCTGACAACGCCGTGCCTGAAAACTGGCACGCCAGCGACGCCATGCATGGCTCCCCAGGGGTGGCGAACAGTTCGCCTTAAACCATGGGGTAAAACCGGGCAAAAAAAATGCGTGTCGGGGTGAACCGGACACGCATTTTTTGTTTGTGTTGAAGATGGACTTAGCGGCAGATCTTCACACTGTCGCTGTTGGTCGGCCCATATTCATAATCTTCGCAGCTGCGACCCGTATCGCAATCGTCATCTGTTGCACACAAATGCGTGCATTTACCTTGCATGGGATCATCGGTGTTGTCTGGCCCTAAGGTGTCGCCATTGAGGTAGTCGCAGAAGCCGGTTTGACACTGTACGGGGCCATTTGCGGTGGCGCCACATGCATCGCCCGATGCGCCCGTGGCACTGGCATGGCTGGAAGAGCAAACCGTTTGGGCAACGCCTGAGGCATCGCGACTGATGAGGCAGCTCTCACCCTCGGTGGTGCAATCGGCCTCTTTGGTACATGCCGTACGGCTACCTGGGAGATACACACAATAGTTCATCAGGCCCACCATATCGTCGCTCACATCGCCCGTGTTGTTGTTATTGTAGGTGCTTGGAACGCCTTGGCAGTGGTAGTCGCTGCCAGGACAATCACTGTCGGTAGCGCAGGAAGTGGAGCAATAGCCGGTGCCGAAGCAGGCGCCGCCACTGAATTCACAGGTTTCTGACAAGGGAGGGCGGCATTGGTGGTTCGCACGATCGCACACCCAAGTTCCGTCACAAGCACTGTCATCCATACAGGAGACATTGTCTTTAAGGCCCGCAGTGGCATCACAGGCTTCGCCGGCGGCCACTTCACCAAAACCGGTGATACAACGTTTGACATAGCCATTGCCCGTTCGGGTGGGCAGGCAGATTTCATCAGCGCCACAATCACCGCTGGCATTGCAGGATGCGCCCTTCAAACAAGTTTTCGCGGCACCACCTTCCATGGCCGAAGTCAGGCTACTCACACATTGGTAGCCATCGCCGCAGTCGGTGTCTGCTGTACAGTACTTCGAGCAGGTGGCGTCCATGCACACATCCGTATCACAGGCGATGCTGGGCTCGATGGTATCTAGAGTACGTGGGTCGTCTCCACAAGCTTCCCCAAAAGTTGGTGCGCCGGATGCGGGTTCTTGGCAGCCCATGACCAAATTGCCACTGGTGTCTCTGGCCATTTGACAGACCTCGGTGCCGTCGCAATCGGCATTGCTGGTGCAGCTGTCGCCGGTGGCTTTGGCGGGGCGACATAATTTCACCAACGCCACGCCGTCATCATCGGTGGTGTCGGGAGAACGGTTCACGTTGAAATTGAAGCCTTGGCAAGTTTCGCCCGAGGCGCAGTCACCGTCAGCCTCACAGGGACTGGCGCAAGTGCCATCGTTCCAGCAAATGTAAGCGGCGCAACGGTTTTCTTGATCGGGTTGGCAGGTGCGGTCGGCCACTTCCACATCTGAAGGACAGTTGTAGCCGCTGGGGCAGTCACTGGCCACTGTACAGGGCATCCCGTATTCAATATTGGCATCACATGTTTCGCCACCCTTGATAAAACCCACAGGGTCGTCAGAGCAAAGGGAGAAGAATTCATAACCGGTGGAGCCAATGGTACAGTATTCGCCCTCTGGACACACCCCATCGTCACAGGCTTCGCCAAAGCTCAAGCACAGATCGGTGGGTTGGCCAATGTTCACATTGCGCAAACAAACGTAATCATTGGGGCAGTTTTCATTGTTGCATTCCATCATGCAGTGGCTGCCCGAGCTGCCGAGGTTTTTGCAAGCCCAAGTGGCGTTTTCATCGGAGTAGCCTTCGCAGTCCGTGTCTGCGGTGCAGGTTTGGGTGCAATACCCTTTGATGTCGTATTGACTGAAGATGTTGAGGCAGTCGCCCATTTCGCAGTCGGCGTTAGAGTTACAGAAATCGCCAATTTCGCCTAAAGTGGGCTCTTCTTCTTCCTCGTCTTGCTCTTCTTGCTCTTCTTCTTCCAACGTTTCTTCGGGTTCGGTGGTGCCAGTGGTGGTCGGAACGCAAGCGCCCGAGATGGACAGGCAAAAAGCGAGCATAGAGATCATTTTCAATTGTTGCATGGTGGCTCCTTGAAGGGGGATAAAAGTCGACATTGTTTAAGGGATTTTAAGCCGTTCGCCAAGGGGGAGTGGCTTGAGCCCGCCGAATTTTCCCTTGCCCTCTGGCGCTACCTCAATAATTCGAATTCTATAATAAAAACGGTATCCTGATGAAGAAATGCGGTACCATTGAGCTGTGCGATGTATTTTTGATACGCTTAAAAACAACGGCCACCCCAAGTGGGGTTCGGTTCAGGCCCTGTAGGTTTCATGGGTCATCAGGTTTGGAAAATGGAGCAATGATGAGGATTTTGTCGCTGGTTTGGAGGCCTTTTTTGCTGGGGGTTTTGATGAGCACCGGTTTGGGGTGTTTTCCTGAGCGGCCCCCCACTGAGGAGCCCGCTCCCCAAGATGCGCCGACCGAGCCCGATGATCTTGTGCGTGACCATGAATCGGCTGATGCCGGCTCAGCGCATGGGGACCCTTCGGATGGTGGGTCGGTGGTTGTCACCGTTTTAGACGCAGGCATTAACGAAGAAACACCCGTAACCCACACGTCTGCAGATGCCAGTGTCCCTGGGTCTTGGTCTTCTTGGGATGGTGGTGCGGTTGGGCCCAATGAAGTGTTGGATGCAGGTGCGCATGACCCTGAGACTGAAAGGCTGGATTCAGGGGAGGAACCAGAGGCGAACATTTCCTTCGACGCTGGCCAATGGAGCGAAACGGCCCATGATGCGGGCATGCCGCCCTCCGACCGTTGTGCCCCTGAATTTTACGATCACGATAACAACTATTGGACAGATTGCCTTCCGTGTACCCCACCTTGTGGCCCGTTTAGTTATGAAGTGCAAAACTGTGAGAGTTTTCAAAACCGTATTTGTGAATGCCAAACGAATTTTGTTGAAAATGAAAACGGCGATTGTGTTAAAGAAATTGATTCAGGGGTCGTCGACGATACCTACCACCCCAACGATTCTGACGAAACACCTGATGGCGATGATGACAACACCCATACCGATGATGAAGACATCGATAATGGCGATGATAATGGTGCGAACGACGTTCAAAGCACAGCTTCTTTTGCTGCCACCCCGCTTTGGTCATTAACTTTCCAAGATGAATTTAATGGACCTCAACCGGGTGATGATTTGTCATGTTATTCCCGCACGCCTCAGTGCTTGTTTCACAATGCTTGGGGGCCTATTGATTGCCCTGAAGATGTGGCGGCGCAAATGGCTGATTTGAACAAATGTGTTTGGTCCGTCTACGACTTTTACAACTACATGAATGGCTTTGAAGAGGCTTCTGCGATGAAAAATGCTTTTTCTGCTTCAGAGGTGAAAGTCGAAAATGGTAATCTTGTGTTATCCGCGCGCACGCAAGGATCCTCTCATGACGATTGTGGTCAATGGTATGACGATGAGCGCACGGACGGTTACGGGAACTATACGGTGGATTGTCCTCTGTTATCAGGCGGTGTTCACAGCCGTCATTATTCGTGGGGCGGTAATGTTTCTGTTGAAGGATTTTTACAAAAACATGGTCGTTTTGAAGTGAGAGCACGCTTACCAGGAGGCCCGGGCGCTTGGCCAGCCATTTGGATGCTGCCTCAAGGGGGCGGTTGGCCGGATGGCGGTGAAATAGACATCATGGAGGCTTGGGCCCATCGGCGCGCAAAAGTATACCACACCTATCACGACGGCATCGAGGATCAGGGCATCAAAACGGCAGCTGGTATGGAGCACAAAGCCAGGTCAAGGTTTTACCCTCAGTCTGGCAGGGATGACACCTTTGACGACGATTTTCATGTGTACGCCGTAGAGTGGGATGAGAATGAACTTAGATTTTTTGTAGATAAATGGTACGTCGGGACCATTCGTAACGGTGATATGGGCGAGATGGGCGATGATTTTGCTATGGAGGTACCGACTTTAGCGAACTATATTTTATTGAACTATACGATGACTGCAGATATCGGTACTTGGGCCGGCAATGTGATTTACAATTACCGACCCGATCTCGATGATTTTCAACCGCGAGAAATGCTAATAGACTACGTTCGTGTGTACGAAAAACACAACCCAGAGATGTCCATCGCTTGTCCGTGGGGTGGTTCTTACGACGGTGCCAATTGTTCTGTGGCCTCATTGCCCAGCGGTGTGGCTGTTTACATCAAGGACAGCAGTTTATATTCTATTGCAGCCAACAGTGCGCCTTATTGTCCGCAAGGTGGCACCCATATCGATGGGGAATGCTTACATGTCCAAATGGCATCAGGGGCACCGACCTTTATATGGTCGGATAAATTTTACGTGGGCGCGGGCAACGAAGAAAGTACCTTGACCCATGGCTGTCGTCATCCGTGTGAGGGTCATGGGGTATATGACGGTTATGGTTGCTATGTCGGGAGCGCGCCTGACGGTCACGTCGCACGCATTGAAAATGGCAGTTTTTATTATCGCATCACCGGTTGGGATGATTTTTGGGGCGGTGATAACGATTGTTTTGAAACGCATCCAGAGGATGACGATGGGTGTTTGTTTGCCGCGATTCCGGAAAATCGTGATGGCTTTGTCAATAAAACCAATGAGGGCGCACGATTAAGTTTGGAAAGTTTTTATCTTGAGCCACTCTGTGAACCCTTTGACCATCTTTCAAATTGTGCCAACCCTTGTCCGGTAGGGGGGCGGTATAAATATGGCGAGTGCTTTTTGATGAAAGTACCTGATGGCGCTAACGGATTTATCTATGACGATAACTTTTATCTTTCCAAAAACACGGATGCTGATCCTTGTCCTTATGGTGGGCTTTTTGATGGTGCGAACTGTAAAATTTATGAGATGCCTGCAGGCCATTCGGGCCGGTTGGAAGGCGATGATTTCATCATCAACCCCTCTTGTGAACGTATTCCCTATGAGGCGGGCACAGGTTATTAGAGATGACTCAACAGCGGTTGCATGCGAGAGGCTATGGCTCGCCTAGGAAATGATGACCAATAAGGAGAGATGATGGCTCAAAAAATGCCTTTGATGGTTCCAGGCGCGAAGCCAACTGAAACCCCTCTAGAGATATATGCGCCCTATAATGGGGCGCACCTTGCCACCGTTCCCACGGTGGGTGCCCAGGGGGTCGATAAAGCGTTGGCCACGGCCCATCGTCTCTACATGGAGCGAGAGGCGTGGCTGCCCACCCAAGAACGCATTCATGTTTTGGAGAAAGCTGCGGCGATTATTGAAACGCGTGCCGAAGAATTAGCCCTGGCCGCTTCGGCTGAAGGCGGAAAGCCATTGATGGACTCGCGGGTTGAGATGATGCGTGCCATTGATGGGGTTAAAGGTTGTGTGGAGGCCATCCGTACGTCACAGGGCGCGGAAACACCCATGGGTTTAAATGTAGCCTCTTCTGGTCGCTTGGCCGTCACTTCGAAAGAGCCCATTGGGGTGGTGCTCGCTTTTTCTGCTTTTAACCACCCTTTTAATTTAATCGTGCACCAAGTGGGCCCAGCCATTGCCGCCGGATGTCCTGTGATTGTGAAGCCAGCTGAAGCGACGCCGCTGTCCTGCATCCGGTTTGTTGAAATATTACGTGAGGCAGGGTTGCCCGAAGAGTGGTGTCAGGTCATTCACACTGAGAATTTTGAAGTTGCGGGTCGATTGGTCAGGGATGAACGCGTCGCCTTCTTTTCGTTTATTGGGTCGGGAAAGGTCGGCTGGATGCTGCGTGGTCAATTGGCACCTGGAACACGTTGTGCTTTAGAGCATGGGGGCGCCGGGCCTGTTGTTGTGGCGGAAGATGCATATCTCGAAGATGCGCTTCCTCGTTTATTGAAGGGCGGTTTTTACCACGCCGGTCAGGTTTGTGTTTCGGTTCAACGGATTTTTGTCCATGAAAGTATTGCGAGAGAGGTTGCAGAACGCCTCGCCCAAGGTGCGAAAGAATTATTGGTGGGCGATCCCAAAGAGGCGACCACCGAAGTGGGCCCACTGATTCGTCATGGCGAGGTCCAGCGGGTGGATGCTTGGGTCAAAGACGCGGTGAGCGGTGGGGCCGAATTATTGTGCGGCGGTGAATCCATTGGTGATTCTTGTTACACGCCTACCGTTCTTTTTGAGCCCGCTATGAATGCCAAAGTGAGCACGCAAGAGATTTTTGGCCCTGTGGTCTGTGTGTATGCCTATTCGGATTTGGATGAGGCCATTGAACGGGCGAACAGTTTACCCTTTGCTTTCCAGAATTCAGTGTTTACACAAAACATTGATACGGCCATGCGTTGTTACAGCCGATTTCATGCGGCCACCGTCATGGTGAATGACCACACCGCTTTTCGCGTAGACTGGATGCCCTTCGCAGGTGCGAAAACATCAGGGTTAGGGATTGGCGGGATTCCCTACACCTTGCGGGACATGCAGGTGGAAAAGCAGTTGGTGCTTCGATCGGACAACCTTTAAAGTACCGAGCCGGTTTAAACCTGGATTTTATGTTGTTTCAAAAAGTCCATCAGGCGACTGACTGCTCCATCCAAAGTCGCATCACGATCGTTGTTCAAAACGAGGTCCGGATTGGAAGGGGCTTCGTAGGGAGCGCTGACACCCGTGAAGTTGGCAATTTCTCCGTTGCGGGCTTTCTGATAAAGACCTTTCGGATCCCGGGATTCACAGGTTTCCAAGGAAGCGTCTACGTGAACCTCAAAGAAACGATCGCCAATAATCTTTCGGGCCATTTCTCGATCTTCTTTGAAGGGAGAAATAAACGAACAAATAACAACCAGGCCAGCATCCATCATTAGGCGGGCTGTTTCAGCCACACGACGAATGTTTTCCCGACGTTCTTCAGGCGAAAAACCCAAGTCACGATTTAGGCCGTGGCGGACGTTATCTCCGTCCAAGACGTACGGATGCACGTGTTGACGGAGCAGTTCTTCTTCAAGGGCGTAGGCCACTGTAGATTTACCTGCGCCGGAAAGCCCGGTGAGCCACAGGCAAGAGGCTTTTTGCCCCAGAGCGCCTTGCCGATCGGAAGAAGTGACCGCTCCGTTGTAACGGTAGATGTTGTTGGCAACGGGTTCTTGAGTGCCATCATCACTAAAGAGCGAGGTCGCATTTTGTTTATCTAAAAGCATACCTGCAGCCACGGTGTTGTAAGTGACAGGGTCGATCAAAATAAATGCGCCTGTCTTGCGGTTTTGCTCGTACGCATCATAGGCCAAAGGTTTAAAACACTCGATAGACAGTTGCCCCACCTGATTTAGTTGGAGGGTGTCGGATTCTTTTCGATGTAGCGTGTTGGTGTCGATTTGATATTTCACATTTGAAACCACTGCTCTGACTTCATTGGTGTTTTGGCGGAGCAGGTATTTCTTCGTTATATCTAATGGCTCTTCGCTCATCCAAACCACATTGGCTTCAACTTGGCGATCAATCTTGGGTACATTGCCGGGATGTACAAGAATATTCCCTCTGGAAATATCAATTTCGTCCTCTAGGCATACTGTAATTGCTTGATGCGGGTAAGCGTAATCGAGTTCACCATCCATGGTGACCAGTGATTTAACTTTTGTTTCCTTTCCGCTGGGCAAAACCATGATAGCATCGCCACGACGAATGACGCCTGACTCAACGGTTCCACAATACCCGCGAAAATCAGCAGTGGGTCTGTTCACATACTGGACTGGAAACCTGAGGTCGATGAGGTTCCGATCACTGCCGATATAAAGGGATTCTAAGTAGGGTAAGAGCGCGGTCCCTTCGTACCATGGCATGGCCTTGCTTTTTTTGACCACGTTATCCCCTTTTAAAGCGCTCATGGGAATAAAGCGAACATCCGTGAAATTTAGCTTTTCTGCAAAGGACCGAAAGCTTTGTTCAATATCTCTAAAATACTTTTGCTTATAACCCACCAAGTCCATTTTGTTTACGGCCACCACGGCACGTTTAATACCCAGCAATGAAGCAATAGATGCGTGCAAACGCGATTGAGGCAACAGCCCCTTACTGGCGTCAACGAGGATGATGGCCAAGTCAGCGGTAGAGGCGCCCGTTGCCATATTCCGAGTGTATTGTTCGTGACCGGGCGTATCAGCCACAATAAAATGACGATTAGGCGTGGAGAAGAACCGGTAGGCCACATCGATGGTGATGCCTTGTTCTCGCTCGGCTTTTAGTCCGTCTAAGAGCAACGCATAGTCCATGCCATCACGGTTCCACTTTTTGGAGTCGTTGATCATACTCTTGTAATGATCGTCGTAAATACTTTTGCATTCATGGAGCAAACGTCCAATTAAGGTTGATTTGCCATCATCCACACTGCCGGCAGTGGAAATCCGCAAAAGGTCGTGTTGCTCATTGGGACGAACAGTGGGCGTTGCGTCTTCATGGGCCATGGGGTGTTCGATATCTTTAAAAGTAGCCTTCACGTTTTTTCTGCTCCATGGACCCTTCTTGGTCGTGATCGATAATCCGTGTGATACGCTCCGATTGTCGCGCGGTACTCACTTCTTGAATGATTTCTTTAACGGTAGTGGCGTTTGAATGTACGGCACCCGTGCAAGGAGAGCAGCCCAGCGTTCTGAAGCGTGACATCACCTTTTCCGGGACTTCATTGGGAAGCAACCGTGTTCCAGGATAAAAAGGAATGAGCTGGTCCCCGCGAACCACCATGTCGCGCTGTTCCGCGTAGTACATCGGAACGATGGGGATTGATTCTCTATCAATATAATTCCAGATGTCCATTTCGGTCCAATTCGATAATGGAAAGACTCTTATACTTTCGTCTTTACGAACGTGGCCATTGTACAAATCCCAAAGTTCAGGTCGCTGTGCCTGTGGGTCCCATTGCCCGTTGGTGTCTCGGAATGAAAATACCCGTTCTTTAGCTCGGGATTTTTCTTCATCGCGCCGAGCACCGCCAAAGGCTGCATCGTATCCACCTTGCTTAAGACTTTCGAGCAACGCACCAGTTTTAAGAAGGCCACAACACGCCACAGTGCCTAAATCCCAAGGGTTGGCTTTGACTTTAAAACCTTCTTCTCCCTGATGAACAATGAGTTCGGCCCCTATTTCTTTGACGAACTTATCGCGGAATTCGTACATTTCGGGGAATTTAAATCCCGTATCTATATGTAATAAAGGAAAGGGGAGCTTGGCCGGTGCAAAAGCTTTACGGGCTAAATGAACTAAAACGGAAGAGTCTTTGCCCACCGAATAAAGCATTACGGGTTTGCGGGCTTGCGCCATCACTTCTCTAAAAATGTAGATGGCCTCGGCTTCGAGTTGGTCCAAATGGTTCATTTCGTAGGTTTCGGTTGCTGGTATCATAGTTTGCGCCGTGAAATGGGGGTTCATGCCACTAATCGGCCATCAGCCGGGTTAGCTTGAGCCCGATCTTGGTTTTTTATTACAGGAAGGGAAAACCAGTATTATCTATAAAAAACAGAGCCTTAGGCTCTTCGTACCCGACTTCTTCTGTTAGGTCTAAAGTTTCGGATTCTGTCTTTCGATGGCAATAAAGAGCAATCCCTCCTGATAATCGGAGCTCTCTCAGAAAGAACGGAACCCAAAGATGATTAGAACCATCCATCATTTTGCTGCCACGGGCGGTACCTTAATGAGTAAATGTATTGCTGCGCAACAAAACGTGGTTTTATTGAGTGAAGTACACCCAGATGTTTTTACAGGGGTTAAATACGATCCAACCGCCATGGTTCAGCAGTTTCATGCACATACCAATCTTCTTTCTGTCGATCATTGCAAGTTGATGTTTCAAGTGCAGCTTGAGGTGATGGCAGACCTGTGTAAACGAAACGATTTGGATTTAGTGCTGAGAGACCATACACACGTAGACTTCTTTTTCAGAGACTATGTGGGAACCCCTGTCAAAGACTACTCGGCAGAAAAGCATCAAGTGAAGTCGCTGGTGACCGTGCGTCATCCTGTGGAATCTTTTTTAAGTGCGAAAAAACAAGGCTGGACCAAATGCATCCAAGATTCTTTCGACGAGTATTGCAAAAGATACATTCAGTTTCTCAACTGTTATAATGGTTGTAGTCTCTACTATTACGAAGAATTCTGCTTATATCCACAACAGGTCATGCAAATGATTTGTGCAGAATTAGAGTTACGGTACAACCCCGATTTTATGGATACGTTTGCCAATATCGTTTTAACTGGGGATTCCGGTCGACGCAACAGTACGATTTCCCTTCCGCCTGCTAAAGAAGTTCCACCAGAATTGACTGAAGAAATACACTTGTCGACAAACTGGAACGAGCTGACCACTTTGTTGAACTATCGTTACTCGAAGGCAGAAGGTGCCACCATGGGCTCTGTAAACGATGATGTGGATGAGGTTCAGAGTGAAGGACAGGTCGCGATTTAAAATGAATGGTTAGATTCAGACTGGTTACCCAAAAAAAGAGGCCCTTAAGGCCTCTTTTTAATTCCGCATCAGGCGAATGGGTAAACAGGATCAGGCCGTCTCAGCTTTTCTGACCGCGTTGGCTTCGTCTTCTGCCATTTGTTCACTGGCGGTAAACGTACCTTTAAAGACCACCATCCCGATGGGCGAAATGAGGCACATGATGGCGATCCACAGCCATGCCATTTCATGGTCTGGAAACTCCGTCATGCCACTGGCAAAGTATTTTTCGGTTAAAATATCCGCCATGACCGTGGCGCCAATTTTTCCGAGGAAATAGGGGAGAACAGCGAGAGAAATATACGCCCCTTCCTTACCTTTTGGCGCAATCTCCGCACTGAATTGCATCAGTCGGGGCGACCAAATCGCTTCACCAATTGTAAAGACAATAATGAAGAGCACCAAGGAGATGACGAAAGGATCTTGGTTGCCCACGGGGGCTTCAACCCAATAATCAAAGAGCCATGTGCCAAACCAGGTATCGCCGATGGCGAGGGCAAGTCCATCGGGAATAAAACAAATAAACACCGAAAGGGCCGAAAGAAAGGTACCAAAAATCAGCATCGAGTAGGAACGAATCCGTATGGTGAGCACAGAGACGAGGGGTACCAAGAATACAATCATCGCAGGATTCAAGGTGCCGAAGAGACTGACCACGGGAAAATCGTAGCCAAAAACCCGCGTGGCATAGCTTGGGAACATGACATGGAAAATGTAGAACGCCAGTTTGACGAAGGTCAAAATGCCCAGCATGGCCATGTAAATCCAGAATGGTTTCTGGCTAAAGTTTTCCTTGAGCTGTCTAATGGTTTCCTCTGTGGCATCACGCACAGATTTCATAACTCTATCCAATGAGGCCCCGGTATTGAGACTACCGAGCAGGGACATGATGGCGTAGATGATTCCACCTACTGCCAGGATGCCCGCCGTGATGACGAAGGACCAAAAGTAAATGCCGGACTTGACCACGCCCACTTTCCACGTGTGTACTTCGGCATAGATAAATGCCACCGCAACCAAGCCCACAATGACCGTAGCGATCACGCTTCGGATAAACTCGCGAATCATTTTCTGGCGGCGCTCAGCGACGTTGGATTTCAGTTCAGTGGATAACGCCTCGCCAGATAAACCGTCTTTTTTGCGGATAACCACACCGTTTTCGGTCATTTCAGCGCCTTCACGCATGATCAAGATGGCGATAAAATCCGGGATATTGATGAGGAAACCAACCCCAATAATGGCTTGGTAGGTGGTCATTTCAATGCCGAAAATTTCCATGCCGTCCGCGTGGTGCTTGCGGAAGTAGTCGGCAATCTCTGCACCGACGGTGAAGCCAACATTCATCAGGGTATAAAAGAGTCCAAATCCGAGCGTCGCTGTCTTCAGTGTCGTGAACCACTTGATGCCGACTTTAAGCACAGGCCCTGTGATGGCAAAACCGAATGCGAGAGGTAAAAAGCCAAGGAAGGTGACAACCCAGATGTCTTGACTGAGCGGCGTACAAAACCGGGAAATCAAGAGCATGACGGCACCAATGAGGAGGCATTGTTTGACCCCGATGGTGTCGCAAACGGCACCGACCATCATTGTGATGATGGTGGCCACCATACCCCAGATCATATAATACATATAGCCGTTGGTATCACCCAGGGGTTCCCCCCCCATAATGACGTCTTGCTGTAAAAATATCACGAAGATAGATGATGCCGCACCGTACGCACTGTATTCGGTCAGCTTGGTGAAAAACATCAACCAAAGCTCACGCGGATGGCCTTTAAGCCCCCGCATGTAACCGATGATCAGACCCAACAGCGCGATCAGAAGACCGATGGCGCATACCAAGAGAATCTTATCGAGGATGGTAGAGCTTCCGTCGCTAACGCGGCTCATCATTGATTTCGCTGAGCGATAATCCATGACCGTCCACTTTGTCTTTGCTGACCATTCCCTATTTCGGGTCTTACCGTCCACGTGTGCATCACCTTCGAGATGCATGTAAACGGGAAATGCCACCCCTTCTTTCGGGGTATATTTGCCCATGAGCTTAAAGCCATTGTTCACCGGTAGCGCATTGTTGCCGTTATCCCATTCCACTTTACCTGGGCGGTCAAATGCCCATTTCTTCATGTCCGCAGTGAATTCCTCGAGGGTGCGCTTCTCCCGGAGAATCGTTCCCCCCATTTTGTAGGCAGCCTCATAGTTGCTCGCAGTGATTTCTTTGACGAAAGCATTCGCCACATCGACGATGTGAGACTTTTTCCAATCGAACTTCTCTTTCTTGCCTTCTTTTTTCTTGTCGGCTTTGGCTTCTTCTTTGGCGGGGGCTGCTGCGGGTTCAGCTTGAGCCGCGCCAGGACCGGCGTCAGAATTTTCGGTCACTTGGGCAGGAACAGTATTGGCGGCAGGGCCGGCATCTTGCGCGGCGGCTTTGGCCGCAGGTTGGGCTGGCGCTGTGTTGTCTTGGCTGTAAGTCGTAAAGGCCATGCAATAGGTGATGGCAAAGACCAAGGCCATGCGGGCGGTGCGAGAAAAGTTCATGATGACTCCCAAAAACGGGCGATGGGGTGGCGGACTCATTCGGCAGCCCCGGATCGCTCCATAAGCCAGCGGAAGCTAAGGAAAAAAATCTGATTCGTCGAGTGGGTAATTGCGGGGGGCTGAAAAGCACCCGATGTACCCCCAAGTTATTAATTCTTATAGGCAAATAGCAGATCTGAGCCCAAGCAACTTCTGCAGGGTAGGACCGATACTTACACTGTACGATAATAACCCACCCTTTTCAGTCCAGCCCCACGGAGACTTCGTATGCTTCGCTCTACTTTTCAGCTTTTAGCCGTCTCGTTTTTGTTTTTACCTCTTTTCAGTGGGTGTTTTTGGTTCGAAAACAGCCACTTCGAAGGTGCCGTGTGGTCTGAAGATGGGGAGGCCGTCGCCTTTGTATCCCACAGCTACATGGCGCGTAAAACCTTCGGGCACACCCAAAAGAAGGATTACTACACGCGGGTCAATGTGTCAGATACCTTTGAAGGCGATTATGCCGGAACTCAATTGGGTTCTGCCATGCCAGGAAGAATGACTTCGCTCTATTACATGAAAAGTGAAGGGTACGTCCTGGTGGGACGAGAGTCGAAAAAGACCGAAGTGAGCAATGGACAAAACCCTAACGAAGAACGAACCATCACCTTTGATAAAATGGAGCTGGATGGCACCCAAACCCAGGTGGCCCGGGTGACCGGTTTGACCATGGTTTCCTGTGATGGGGGGCAAAGCGCTTTTAGTGGCTTGCCACCGGTGGTGGTATTTCCCAGCCCTGATGGTAAACGATTTGCGGTGCTCAAAGGCGAGAGTTCTTGCGAGAGCGTTTCCCAAACCATTTCTTTTCTCGATGCTCACACTTTAGAGCACGAAGGCGAAACCATTGAGGTTGATTTGAATGCGCTGGTCCCCACGGGGGTAGCGCAGCCGGCCATGTTGGTGAACCTCTTGCCCATGGCATGGTTGGATGATGAAAGTTTCATGATCGGCTTTGGCGCGTTTCAATCAGATATGACCAAGGGCTGGGTTTATACGGTGAATGGCGAAACGTCGTGGCGAGAAGACATGAAATTTGATTGCTTGTATCCCGCCACCAGCAGCTCCTATGTGAACGCCCAAGGGCAATCGATTGAGATTGGCCACGGTGGGTGGTTTGACATTGGCCCTGCGAGTTCAGATGCGGACGGTCAAACATTTGGTTGCTCGGAATAAAGGAAAACCCATGAAATTATCAATCGGTTTTATCTTCATCTTATTGTCTGTGAGCTCTCTTGGATGCGGTGAGCATCGTGGTGAACCTACCGCCACATCCTCCACAGAGTTGTCTGAAGAAAGTCAAAGCTTGCTCAGTAGTCTTCACGGTCGTTGGCGATTGCAACATTTGGTGCTGGGTTTTTGCCCGCAATCTTTGGGCCAATCCCCTTTCATGGGAGAAAGTCGGTGGGACACAGAGACTGGTGAACTCAAAATGATGGCCTTGGGTGAAAACACGCAAGAACTGGTTTTACAAGTGCAAGACGGTCAGACCTTAACACGACAATCTACCGTTGAGATCGACGGGTGCCTTGTTTCTGAAGAAATCACCATGACCATCAAACAGATGAACGGTCGTTATGCTGAGGGTTTGTACGCGGCACACTACTATCATGACGGCAGTACAAAGTGCGATGCTATGGCGAACAGCTATGATATCCAAGAATCTTGCAGCGTCACCGCAGACTGGTCGGGTGTTCGTTTGTCTCGGCAGCCCTAGACCTAATCGGTTGGCTGGCTGATATTTAACCCCTGAAATCTTCAGACTGATTTTTAACGTAAAGCGGTTGGTTTAAAACCGGTCGGTTGTTATCATTTCGCTCATGAAAGACATTACACGCAGAGATGCTTTAAAAGGATTGGGAGCCACTGGTGCCGCCGCTTCTTTGGGGTGCCTGAAACCGTCCACCAAAGCACGCGCCGTTGAAAAAAAAGAGCCCACCATGACCCAGCCTGAATTCCAAACGGTTGCCCTCCCTCAGGGCGCCACACCTTGGCCCACGCAAGAACCCTTTTTGTTTTGTGTGCACCACAACGATAAATACCCCGCTGGCAACGAACAGCATGGTCCAGCCGCGTCTTTGGAAGGGCGCCGAATCGGGCAAGACTTTGAAGGAAAAGATGGTTGGCGAATGTATCATGGCGATGTGGTTCCCGGGTTTCCGCGACATCCCCACCGCGGCTTTGAAACCATTACAGTGGTTCGTGAAGGCTTGATCGATCATGCCGACTCACTGGGTGCAGCGGCCCGCTATGGTGAAGGAGATGTGCAATGGCTCACTGCGGGGGACGGCATTAATCATGCCGAAATGTTCCCATTGCTCGACAAAGAAAAAACAAATGAAACCAACTTTTTTCAGATATGGCTGAACTTACCCGCGGCCCAAAAACGCGTGCCACCGCATTTTACCATGTTTTGGGATAAACAAATTCCCGTTGTATCAACGAAAGATGCGGCTGGTCGTGCCACAGTGGTGACGGTGATTGCAGGTCAATACGACCAAGCAACAGCGCTGTCGCCGCCGCCCAATTCCTGGGCATCTACTTCAGAAAGTGATGTCGCTATTTTTACGGTGAAAATGGCACCTCATGCCCAGTGGACGCTGCCTGCGTCGAGAGCAGGCACAACACGAACCCTTTACACGGTGACCGGTGATGGCATCGTCGTGGCGAATCAAAATGTGAGCAATCGCTATCAAGTGATTTTCAAAAATGAAGTCGCTGTAGAAATCACCAATGGTTCCCAAGAAACCGAACTGCTATTGCTTCAAGCTAAGCCCATCGGCGAGCCTATTGCGCGCTATGGTCCTTTTGTCATGAACACTCAGGCCGAAATCCAAGAAGCGTTTCGTGACTATCGGCGTACTGAGTTTGGCGGGTGGCCCTGGAAGGGCAGTGACCCTGTCCATGGCGGTAAGAAAGAACGGTTTGCCCGGCACGCTGACGGCAGAGAAGAAAAACCGGTTTAGTTTGAAGCAGCGTTCAGATTGACCCAATCATCTTTTATGCCTGCGATGGCGTTTTCCGGATCATTTCCGCCTTCGCCCCGGTGCGACACCACCATGGGCCGGGTGCAAAGAGGCTCTGAAATGCAGGCGCTGATTTGCGGGCTCAACAAGGTGGGATAACTCGGTACAGAGGCGCTATTCTCGTCTTTTAGGGAACCGTTGCACCCCAACGCGGGGTTTAAGAGCAGGGTTAAAGAAAAAAAACTATTGTTTTTAGCAGGTTGGAAGTGGTGGGCACAAAACATCCTCATAAAACGGCGGACCTCATTCGGCCGGCCTGACTTTAGGGGGGATACCTGTTTCAAAAACCAAGTGCAAAACCCTCGTTTTGGAACCATCTGACGTTGGGGTTTTGCTTTTTATACACCACCAAATTGGCGAGTAAAATCAGAGGCATGCTACAGTTTTTGGTGCATCGGGAATCGTCACTTTGGACGGGTTCAAGATGTTACGGGAGCTGGTTTATGCGTGCATTTTTATTTTCGGTGTTTTTATCCCTTTCGGTAACCGCCTCTACGGCGGGGGCCAATCAAGCTTTAGATTTCGATGGAGCCAGCGATTACGTTACGCTGCCAACCGGTCAGGACTTAGGGCTCAACAAAATCAAAACCATTGAAGCTTGGGTTAAACCCCATTTTGACGGGTATACCCCCATGACCATTTACGGTGCGGGCTACAACATGTTTTTCTGCCAACAGGGTCGCATCAAATTCCAGACGGACAGCAGCAACGGCTGGAAGACTGTTTCGTCTTACGCCAATGCGGTACCGGCCGACCAGTGGAACCACGTGGCCGTCGTTTTTGAGGGAAGCGGGACCGATCAAACCAAACTTTACGTCAACGGCGTGTTAGAAAACACCGGAACCATCCCAAATTTGACCACTTCTTCAACTTTAAGGCTTGGTCGACGTTCAACGGACAATAAATTTAATGGCTTGATGGATGAGGTACGTTTGTGGAGTGTTACGCGTACGGCAGAACAGATCATGATGTTTAAAGATATCTCGTTGAGCAATTATGAGGTGACTGGTCTGAATGCTGTTTACAATATGGAAGTGATCTCGGGATCGAAGTTAGACAATGCGACCGGGGTGTCGGGTCGGGATGGCACTTTGGTAAGTATGAACACCTCAAATCAAAACACCACCACAGACTACTGGGGCTTGGAGTGGACCAATATCACTCAGGTAGTTGGTGATGATTCGAGCACCAACGATTATTTTGGAAGAACTGTCGATATGAGTGGCGATACGCTGGTGGTCGGTGCGCCAACCCATGGTAACAACCAAGGTGCGGCCTATGTTTTTGTTAGAAGTGGTAACACCTTCACCCAACAAGCGAAACTGGTCCATCCGTCACCAGACGACAATGATTATTTTGGGACGTCGGTTGCGATTTCAGGAAACCATATCGTTGTTAGCTCACCCAGTGATGACACCAAAGGTGCGAATGCTGGCGCCGCTTTTGCGTTCACACGGACTGGTTCGACCTGGAGCAGTGGGTCCGATATTACCCCTACCGACGTGGGTGCCGGTGATGGCTTGGGCTATTCCATAGCCATGGACGGCATTAATATGGTGATAGGCTCTAGTGGAGAAAATGCAGCTTATCGTTTTCGTTATGAAGATCCATGCGGTTTCAATAGCGCCTGTGGTGAGTCTTGGACCTACAAGCAAAAGTTCAGTGATCCTCCCAGTGGTTCCTCAGGGGGAGGAGCGGTTGCCATCGAGGGTAACTTAATTGCGGTCGCGGCGCCCAACTACAATTATCAAAAAGGCCGTGTCTACATTTACTACCGCGATGGCTCCGGTGTATGGAGTCTTGATGATACATTGGACCCCGCTTATGGCGCGAGTGGTGATATGTTCGGGCGTTCTCTTTCCATATCCGGTGAGCGCCTTGCTATCGGCGCGCCCGGGTGCGACAGTGCTTCGTCTTCATCGCAAGGCTGCGTTTATATACACACACGGGAAGACTCTGATTATTCTAGCAGCGCATCTTGGAGTTCCTTCACACAACTAATTGCTAATGACCCTGTCAACTACGGGTATTTTGGTACCACCGTAGCATTAGAGAATGACAGATTAATCGTATCAAACCGAGCTGGCTCACCCGCCGTTGGGATGGGCGAAATCTTTATAGGCAGGGGGACAACATTTTCACATGAATCAACCATCGGGGCAGGTATCGCGTCAGACATTTCTTCCAACATTGGATATCAAAGAATGCATGGCCTGTTCGGAACGACTTTGGTTTTTGGACAGCCCAGAGATACCAGTAATACGGGAAAAGTATTTATCATGAACCCGGTTACGGGTTACCTGCCAACTTGTAGCGATTCTACCAAAACAACCGATGAGGATACTGCGGTCTCATTGGAGAGCGCTGATTTTCCATTCAGCGATCTTGACGGTGACACCCTCACTCGAATTACAGTTACTTCTATCGGTGGCTCAGGGGATTTTTCCAATAATGAATTGGCTGTATCTGTCGGGGACACAATAGCTCTAGCAGATATTACGAACTTGACGTTTACACCGGCGCTTAATGAGAATGGGACCGGATATGCAACACTTGGCTTTAAAGTCAACGATGGTAACGCGGATTCGCTTTCATCGTGTACCTTAACCGTGGATGTGACGGCAGTAAATGACGACCCGGTCATCAATGCTTTTAGCTTTGCTGTGAATGAAGACACCACGTCAGAAAATAAAACCATTCAGGTCACAGATGTCGACAGTACTGTTTTTACTTATACGATCGAAACGAATGCCGTTTTTGGTTCAATTGAGTGGGTGACCCCCACCGTTGGTGACCCCACAACATCTGCTGATGGTGTGTTTACTTACACCCCGAACGCTGATTATAACGGGCTTGACACATATACCATTCGTGTGAGTGACGGGGTGGGAACCGATAGCCAGATTCATCATATCAGCGTGACTGCGATCAACGATGCGCCCGTCGCAGTTACCGATAGCTATACCTACAACGAAGGCAGCACGAACAACGAAACCACTAGCGTTCTAGATAACGATACGGATGCTGAATCAGATACATTGGAGGCCGTTTTGGTATCGAGTGTCTCCAATGGTTCTTTAACACTTAATGATGACGGAACCTTTACTTATGCCCACAATGGTGGTGAGACCACGACGGACAGTTTTACCTACAAAGCGAATGACGGTACAGAAGACAGCAATACGGTGACCGTTTCACTTACGATCACGCCAGTTAATGATGACCCCGAACTCGTTGTGCCAATCCATGCTTGGTATCAATGCGCAAACAACAGTCAATGTACGCGGGTTGTGTTGAGCTGCTGCGATGCATGTATGGGCAGTGAAGTTGTCAATAGCAATCAAGTGGCTAGTTTTCGCAGCAGTTACCCAGAAGGCACCTCCGAGTGGTGTGACGATCCAAATAATTTTAATGGGCTTTGTTTTGATGGGTTTTGTTCGCCTCCCGCGATAGAGTGCAGTGCTAACGGTGCGTGTGGTGAAGTGGGGAGTAGCACACCCGCCATCGCGTTTGTGACCACCGAAGATGTTGCATACACCGGAACCTTAAATGCCACAGATTCGGATAACAGCAATCTTACTTTTTCAGTGGTTGCGAATTCTGCCGTTTTGGGAACAGTAACTGTAACGAATGACGACCCAAGCAAGTCTGCATCGTTTACTTTCACGCCCACGGCGGATGCGGCAGGCACTGGTAGTTTTAGTATCACAGTCAGCGATGGAACGGCCACCGATACCGAAACCTTCTACATTCGAATCGTTGAGTCTGGAGAACCACCCACCATCACACCGGCAGACCTTATCGTGGCAGAAGACAGTACTGTTTCGGGAACAGTGGTGGCCTCTGACCCCGACGGGGATCCGTTGCAGTATGAGGTTGTCGCTGGACATTCGGGTACGAAAGGCACAGTGGTAATTACCGATGCTGAAACCGGAGAATTTACTTACACGCCCAATGCCAACGAAAATGGCAGCGACACCTTCAAGTTGTCGGTGAGTGATGGGCCCTATTCGGCTGAGGGGACTTATAATGTGACGATTACCGCTGAGAACGATGCACCAACCACTGCAGCGCCCACCATCACCCCAAGCTCACCGGCCACGGCAAATGATCTAGCGGCCACTGCCAACGGCCTTGCCGATATTGACGTGGGGGATACCGTGACCGGAATTTTCGATTGGCGAAATAATGGTGCGTCTATCGCCGTTTTGAATATGCCTTTTGATACCCGTGTCACCTCTGCCGATGCCAATGCGCTCAAGGATTATTCATCCCATGGCAATCATGGCACGTTAGGCGGTGGTACGAACTCGAAGGTACCCACGTGGGTGAGCAATGGACTCAAAGGCGGTGCCTTTTCTTTTGATGGCAGCGGTGACTATATTGATATTCAAAGTGATTTGGGAAATCATTCTGCCAGAACCATATCGTTGTGGTTTAATACGCCAGAGACCAACGATGGGGGGCAATACCTGTTTGAAGGGCGAAGTGCTGCAGGGTCAGGAGATGGCAGTTACGGAAACGGATGGTTGTTGCAAGATTACGTTCCGAGTTCTTGTGTACCCGCTTCAGGTGAGCCACCTTATTCAACGGATGTCTGTCCTTGCAATGACACCGAAGGAAATATTTGTTTCTACAACAAGGTACAGATCGTCTCTACAGATTTATCAGAGAACACGTGGCACCACGTTGTGGCAACTGTGGATACTTCGGCAACTCAAATATACCTTGATGGCATCTTAAAAGATGAAGGAAACGGCTTTTCCTTGGCGACCCAAGACAGTGTGCGTATTGGCCAAAGGTACAGCGGATCCGGTTCTTTCCAAGGCATGATGGATGAGATATTAATCTTTGACCGGGTCCTGTCTTCAGAGCAAGTACAAGCACTTTATAACGCTGGGACACCCAACAACACGAACTTGATGGCCCAAGAGACCACTAAGGGCGATGAATGGACCGTGGTGGTTACGCCAACAGACGCTTTGGCAGATGGCGCACCTGCCACGTCGGCCACAGCGACAGTCTCCAATACCGCACCTACCATCACCGGAACTACATTTACGGTCGCTGAAGAAACACTCTACAGCGATACCATTAGCGCTTTCGACGAGGATGGGGACAGCCTGACCTACGGGGTTCAAACTGATGCTAATAATGGCACCGTGACCGTATCTGGCGAGGAGTTCTTTTACACCTCAGATGTTGATTTTACGGGTTCAGACTCATTTAGCCTGTGGGTGAGCGACAATGGAGGCACCAACAAATCCATTGGCACCTATAATGTAACGGTCACCAACGTGAACGATGCGCCCGTGCTTCAAGTGCCCGTTCATGCTTGGTATCAATGCTCTGCTGATGCCGACTGCACCGCCTTGAGCTTG
>MDTD01199488.1_pt1 | contig 57471 bp, 49 predicted proteins | sample 811221 | NCBI WGS metagenome assembly MDTD01 (sample SAMN05326646, study PRJNA326480) | marine metagenome | isolation source: seawater | place: Pacific Ocean: South West | collected 2011 | reverse complement strand
TCATTGGTTGGCATTTTTAGTAACAATTTCTATCAACTTTGCGACCAATCGGCTCAAGGCTGACCAATCGGTCAAGCTCGCCTGACCGATTGGTCGGGCGCACTTTGTCTGTCCATCAAGCGCCAGATCACTGTCGTATCAGGAGAATGGAGCCGGGTGAGCGTGCTGGATTCTGAACCAACTAACGAAAAAATACTTGCTGCGGCGTTTAAATGCTACGCGCGTGGGGATTATAAAGGAACAAGCTTGTCTTGTGTGGCTGAGACTGCCGATACGACTAAGCAAGTTGTGTTGCATCACTTTACCTCGAAACAGAGCCTTTATTGCGAGGTGCTTGGCGTGGTTGAAGAGCGACTGAGCGGTTGGTTGAATGATGCAGAATCTTCATCCGCTTCGACTGCGGACCTGTTAGAGAAGTTCACGATGAGGCTGCTCGATCCCGGGCGTGCTGAAACGTTGGCCGTGGCTTTTCGGGCAATGTCTGATCCAATAGTTATGGAGATAGGGGTTCATAACTGGCCATTGCGTCCTTTTATTGACAAGTTGCGGTATTTCACAAGAAACGAGCAAGGCCTATCCACAGAAACTGAGGAAAAGGCTTTTGCCCTTGTGTTTGGGTTATTAGGAACTGCTGGACTCTTTTTGGGAACGCGTGAGGTGTTATCAAGGCTGTACGGGGAAACAGCGGTACAGAATATCGTCAAAGCGATTGAGCGAGAGTCCCGGCACCGTGTTGCCTGGTTATAGCGGTAGTTAGCGCTCTCGGTAGGTAATACGGCCTTTACTGAGGTCGTAGGGCGTAAGCTCAACTCGCACCTTATCTCCCGTCAGTATGCGGATATAGTTTTTACGCATCTTGCCGGAGATATGAGCGGTGACAACGTGCCCGTTTTCAAGTTTCACGCGGAACGTTGTGTTGGGGAGGGTGTCGACGATTTCGCCCTCCATTTCAATCTGATCTTCTTTCGCCATTCAGGCAGTCCTGTAATGCTGGGAACGCGCGCACTGTATCGGAAAGTCTATGGCGGGGAAACCCACCTTCTACGAAGTGCTACGGGGTCGTGTCTCGCTGGGGATCGAGGAGAGAGACCACCGCATCCGTGTCGGGCGCAATACTTTGTTCCGTTTTGTGTTGCTGCCACTGCCCGTCCACAAAGAGCTCTAGCGGATTAAATCGAGACTTATAGGCCATCTTCCGACAGCCGTCGATCCAATACCCCAAATAGACAAAGGGTAGGGACATTCGCTGTGCTTCGCGAATTTGCAACAGAATCGCCTCGGTACCGAGGCTGCGCCGGGGTTGGTCGGGGTCAAAGAAGCTGTATATCGCAGCCAGGCCGTCTAACATTTTGTCCGCCACGGTAACGGCAACAAGTCGATTCCCCTGATAGAGGCGATAGTAGATAGCGCAACCCAGGCCGTCGTTCAAAAATGATTCATATTGTTCACGTTCGGGGGGATACATATCGCCATCTGAGTGACGTGTTTCAATGTAGTAGCGGTAGAGGTTGTAGGCTTCGTCATCGAGTATCGAGTCCGACTGTTCGATCCTAAGGTCCGCGTTGCGACGAGAAACACGTTGCTGGGTCCGACTGGGCTGGAACTCGTTCACGCGCACTCTCGACGCGATACAGGCATTGCATCGGGCGCAATGGGGGCGGTAAACGTGGTCTCCACTTCGACGAAAGCCGAGCAGGGACAGCTGCGTGTAGAGTTCCGGGCTGAGCTTCTGTCGGGGGTCAACGAACAGCGTTGTGGCTTCTTCGCCCTCAAGGTAGGAGCAGCGGTGCGGGAACGTCGTATAGACCTTGATTTCTCTTAGCGATGCCGTCACAGCAATTCCTCTGCCGACTGTGCTGCGATACTACCGAGTCGCTCGGGCAGGGATTGCTGTCGCGTCGGTACTAAGCAAAGCGGGTTCGAGAGAATGTCTTTCATGCTGACCTTTATAGCGTCACGTAGATGATTTTCAAAGTCCTTGCGTGGCATCGAGGTCGCTCCTAACGACAGGAGATGGGGGTTGTCGACCTGGCAGTCGATGAGTTCAACGCCCCCCTGTGCGCAGGCTTTGCTTAGGGCGATAAAAGCGACCTTGGAGGCATTGGTGCGAAGCGAGAACATGGACTCCCCAAAAAACATCTTGCCCAGCAGGACCCCGTATAAGCCACCAATCAGTCGCCCTGCCTCATAGACCTCCACGGAGTGCGCGACGCCCATCTCGTGAAGTGCTTGGTAAGCCTCCTGCATCTCCGGTGTAATCCAGGTGCCATCAGCAACTCTTGCCACGGTTGCGCAATGCTCGATCACTGCACTGAAGGCGTGATCGTAGCGGAGTGTCCACTCACATTGCCGCAAGCACTTGCGCATGGATCGACTGACATGGATCTTGTCTGACTCCAGTACAAGCCGCGGGCAGGGCGTCCACCAGAGTATGTCCTCATCATCGCTAAACCACGGAAAAATGCCCTGCGCGTAGGCGCTGACTAACGTGGTTGGTGCCAAGTCACCTCCCACGGCCAACAGCCCGTTGGGCTCCCGCATCGCGCGGTCCGTGGGGGGGAAGTGGTTGTTCACTTCCGTTAGGGGTCTAACCCATCAAGATATTTTTCAGCGTCAAGCGCCGCCATACATCCGAAGCCCGCTGAGGTAATGGCTTGTCGATAAATGTGGTCCGCGACGTCGCCGGCCGCAAAAACACCCTCGGTGCTCGTATGCGTGGCCTGGCCCTGCGTACCTGAGTGAACTTCGAGATAACCGCCTGACATGTCGAGCTGCCCGATAAACAGATCGGTGTTCGGTTTGTGCCCGATGGCGATAAAAACCCCCGACAGCGGCACTTGCTCCGTATTGGATTCGTCCAGTGTCGACCGAATCTGGATACCTATGACACCCGTGTCATCGCCCAGCACTTCGTCAAGTGTGGCATGCCAGTGAAGGACAACCTTCCCTTCACGTGCTCGCTCCATGAGGCGATCCTGCAGGATTTTCTCGGCGCGCAGGGTGTCGCGTCGATGGACGAGGTGCACTTTGGAGCAGAGATTACTCAGGTATAACGCTTCCTCCACAGCGGTGTTACCGCCACCGACTACAGCGACCTCCTGATTACGGTAAAAAAAGCCATCGCACGTGGCGCACGCGCTCACGCCTTTGCCCATGAATGCGGTCTCGGATGGGAGACCCAAGTACTGCGCGGAGGCGCCGGTCGCAATGATCAACGCGTCACAGGTGTATGAGGCTGTCCCCGTCAATTGAAAAGGTCGATGAGACAGATCCACTTGCTCGATATGATCAAAGACCACGCTCGCCTCAAGGCGCTCGACGTGTGCCTGCATTTGCTGCATCAGGTCCGGGCCTTGCAGGTCGTGGGTGCCTCCCGGCCAGTTCTCCACTTCAGTTGTCGTGGTCAGCTGCCCGCCCTGCTGCAATCCAGTGATGACAACGGGGTTTAAGTTGGCTCTAGCGGCGTAAACGGCGGCCGTATAGCCGGCTGGGCCGGATCCGAGAATCATCAGCCGATGGTGAGTTGAAGCGGTCATGTGTGCTGTTCCGTTACTGCGAGAATGGGCCGTTTGGCTCCTAGATAGACTAGCGCAGCTCTCCCTGCGAGACCAGTGACATTGGCGCTGCCCGCACTATTTTGAGGTGTGCGGTGGGTCTAATGGAGGCGTCGATGAAGTCACGTCAGAGGCCGGAAAAAGCGCTCGCTGTGCTAGCATAAGGCTTTCCAGCGGTGGTTACAGAGTGTGGCAGGCAAAGGAAAATCAGCGTCGGTGAAAACGGATAGCGTCGAAGCGCCGTTTGGCCGTCGGCGCCTACGAGATGTGCTCTTCATCGGGATAGGGGCTGCCTGCCTTTTCGTGCTGATGGCCCTGCTCACATACAGCGGCAGTGATCCTGGTTGGTCCGCCAGTGGAACCGGCGGTGCAGTGTCTAATTTGGGCGGCATCACCGGCGCTTTCCTCGCCGATGTCTTCTTCTCGCTTGTCGGTTCAGCTGCCTATCTGGTACCTGTGCTCCTCGCTTATCGCGCGATTTCTCTGCTTTTGGCTGAAGATGACGGGGCGCCCATCGATTGGCAGGTTCTGGGGTTTCGGGCACTGGGACTTCTGCTACTGGTTATCGCTGCCACTGCACTCAGAGCGCTCAATGACGGAGGCGGCACCGGCTTGCCGCAGGGCGCTGGCGGCATCCTTGGCACTGCTATCGGAGCAGGATTTGGGCAGGCGTTTAACCCGGTGGGCGCGCGTTTGGTCTTGGTGGCCCTGTTTCTTCTTGGTTTGACCGTTTTTGCTGATATCAGTTGGCTCAAGGTTATTGATTGGCTGGGGCAGAAGGTGATCGATGCCAGCCAAGCCTTGTGGCGGGAGGGGCTACTGCGCCTCGACAAGATGCGCGATCGCAGAGAGCGAGAAAAGCAGCTTGAGACCCGCAAAGTGCAGATTGAGCAGCACGTGGCGAAGGAAAAGAAACGGGCTCCGCCCAAAATTAAGCCTCCCAAGCCCGCTGAAATGCCAGGCGCCAAGGTTGAGCGCGAAAAACAGAAACCGCTCTTTGATATCCCCGTATCGGGGGAGGTGCCGGCGCTCGATTTGCTCGATGCGCCACCGGATACAGGGCAACGCGGCTATTCGGCTGATGAGTTGGAGTCTTTGTCGCGACTGCTGGAGCTGAAACTCAAGGACTTTGGGGTGGTGGCGGAGGTGGTCGCGGTCTATCCCGGGCCAGTTGTGACGCGCTTCGAAATCCAGCCTGCGGCTGGGGTAAAGGTTTCCAGAATATCGAATTTGGCTAAAGACTTAGCGCGATCATTGGCTGTGATTTCTGTCAGAGTGGTCGAGGTCATTCCGGGCAAAAGTGTGGTCGGGATTGAGATTCCCAATGCGGATCGTCAGACAGTCAATTTTCGAGACGTGTTGGCCTCTAAGACCTTTGATGACTCGAAATCTGTCCTAACGCTCGCTTTAGGCCATGATATCGCGGGCGCACCTGTGGTTGCTGATCTAGGCAAGATGCCTCATTGCCTCGTTGCTGGCACAACCGGTTCGGGTAAGTCGGTGGGGGTGAACTGCATGCTGGTCAGCCTGCTTTACAAGGCGACTCCGGCCGACGTACGCATGATACTTGTCGATCCCAAAATGCTTGAACTGTCCGTTTATGACGGTATCCCGCATTTGCTGACTCCGGTAATCACCGACATGAAAGATGCGGCGAATGGATTGCGGTGGTGCGTGGCGGAGATGGAGCGACGCTACAAATTGATGTCGTTGCTGGGCGTGAGAAACCTACAAGGCTATAACCGCAAGGTGCTCGATGCGGAGAAAGACGGTAATCCCATCCCTGATCCGATGTGGAAACCAGACCCTGTTCTCGAGCTGACGGAGAAGGAGCAGGTTCATCCGACGCTGGAGAAATTGCCGAGCATTGTCGTTGTCATCGATGAATTCGCTGACATGATGATGATTGTGGGTAAAAAGGTGGAAGAGCTCATTGCCCGTATCGCGCAAAAAGCGCGCGCCGCCGGGATTCATCTGGTCCTGGCGACCCAGCGCCCCTCGGTTGACGTGATCACTGGCTTGATCAAGGCGAACATTCCCTCTCGGATCGCGTTTTCAGTCAGCTCTCGCGTGGATTCAAGAACCATTCTGGATCAAGGTGGTGCGGATCAGCTGCTGGGTTATGGGGACATGCTCTATTTGCCGGCAGGCTCTAGTGTGCCTGTGCGCGTGCACGGTGCATTTTGCTCTGACGATGAGGTTCATCGTGTCGTCGCTGACTGGAAGCGGCGGGGCGACCCGCAATACCTCGATGGTCTGCTTGACGAAGGCGGGCAGACACCGGTGACCGCCAACGAAATTCAGTCAGCCGCCTCCGGAGAGGACGACCCGGAATCCGACGCGTTGTATGACGAGGCTGTGGATTATGTCTGTCGTAGCCGGAGAGCCTCGATTTCCTCAGTCCAACGAAAACTGCGCATTGGCTATAACCGCGCGGCAAGACTCATTGAGACGATGGAGGCCGCTGGCGTCGTCTCGGAGATGGGTAGTAATGGCCAGAGGGAGGTTTTGGCGCCTCCGCCGCCGGAGGACTGAGTGCGCGCGCTGCATATTCTGCCAATCATTGCGTGCCTGATGAGCGGCACGGCGGTTGCCGGTCCGCTTGAGGTGCTATCAGCTAGAGCGTCGCTGGCGGGGAGCTTTACACAGACTATCGTCAGCCCTGATGGCGTTGAGCTAGAGCGCGCGGAGGGGCAATTTCAACTGCTGCGACCCCATTTTTTTTGGTGGAAAATTCAACAGCCAGATCGACAACTTCTGGTGGCGATAGACGGCCAGTTGACCCAGATCGACTGGGATCTCGAGGTGGTATCGCGGCAAGATTTCTCGTCCCAGGACCGCACGGTGCTGCAGTGGCTGCTCGCGTCTAGGGAGGAGTTGGAAGCGGCCTTCAACATCGAGGTACAGGGGCAAGGCGTCATATTAACTGATTATGACAAGGACGCCCCGATACCGCGACTGTCCATCGAACACCTGTCGGAGACGCCGCTTTGGCGATTGGCGCTCACTGATAGAGCGGGGCAGGTCATTCAACTGATCCTGACTGAGGACGTCGGTCGGCGCCTCAGCCCGGCCGATTTCGCAGTCCCCTCGACTGATTTTGACTGACGCGACTAGTCAGATGCCGGAGGAGGATCTGTTTTCATCCGGGCTTGCCTCACAGGAGCCTTTGGCCGCGAGAATGCGCCCGGAATGTCTGGATGACGTCGTTGGGCAAAGCCACCTTCTCGGACCGGGCCAGCCGCTGAGACAAGCGATTGAATCCCACGAGGGACTGCATTCTTTCCTACTATGGGGCCCGCCTGGCGTCGGTAAGACGACCCTTGCGAGACTCGTCTCGGCGCAAAACGATGCGCTGTTTCTGCAGCTGTCAGCCGTGTTTGCCGGTGTAAAAGATATTCGGGCATCAATTGACCGGGCACGCGAGGCAGCCGTGCGAGGGCGCCGCACGGTGCTGTTTGTCGACGAGGTCCATCGCTTTAACAAGAGCCAGCAGGACGCTTTCTTGTCCCACATAGAGGACGGAACGGTCTGCTTCATTGGCGCCACGACGGAAAATCCGTCATTCGAAGTCAACAGCGCATTGCTATCACGATTACGGATCTACCATCTCAAGTCGGTGCCCCGAACCGACATCATCGTTTTATTAGAGAGAACCCTTCAGCGCTGTTTTTCGGGTCACAAGGCTTCGGACGCGTTTTTGGAAGGCGTCGCCGGAATCGCAGACGGTGATATCAGGCAGTCACTGAATCTTCTCGAGCTGGCTGTGGGATTGGCACAGAGCCGTGCGCAGCCGGATGTGCTCGATGTGTCTCTGTTGGATGACCTGGCGCAGACCGGGGCCAGGCGATTCGATAAGGGCGGCGATCAGTTTTATGAGCAGATCAGTGCGCTGCACAAATCTGTGAGAGGTTCCGATCCAGACGCCGCCTTGTACTGGTTGGCCCGGATGCTCGATGGCGGTTGTGACCCAATGTACATTGCCCGTCGCTGCATACGCATGGCCTCGGAAGATATTGGTTTGGCGGACCCAAGAGCGCTGCAAATGACCCTGGATGCCATCGCGGTGCAGGAACGCCTCGGGAGCCCCGAGGGGGAGTTGGCAATTGCTCAGGCCGTGGTCTTTCTCGCCTGTGCCGCCAAAAGCAATGCTGTTTACATGGCCTTCAAGGGGGCGATGAATGCGGCCACATCGTCGGGCTCCGCCGAAGTGCCAATGCACCTTCGAAACGGCGTGACCGGGGCGATGCGCGATGAGGGTTATGGAGACGGCTATCGGTACGCCCACGACGAACCCGGAGCGTTTGCCGCGGGTGTCGATTACTTCCCCGATAGCGTTGAACGGGAGCATTTCTACGAGCCGACGGATCGTGGACTTGAGCGCAACATATGGGAGAAGCTCGAACAGTTGCGAGCGCTGAATCAGGCCGCTCGAGGGGAGAGAGACGCATGACGGCAATGTACTGGGTAGCAGTGGCATTGGGGGGCGCCGTGGGTGCGCTGGGGCGAGCTTTTTTGCTACTCAGCTGCCTTCCGTTGCGGGGTTTCCCCTGCATACGTTTGCAGCGAATGTTGTTGGCTCCGCAATCATTGGGGTGATCTGGGCGTTGTTTTCACGGATGGACGCGCACGTTGCGTGGAGCGCATTCCTCATGACGGGCGTGCTGGGTGGCTTTACGACCTTTTTCAGCTTCTCCTTGGAGACGGTGCAACTGGCGCAGCAAGGCCAGTGGATGACTGCCGGGCTCTATATTGTGGCAAGCGTGGCGCTTTGCGTCGCAGCAGCGGGACTGGGCATTCTCTCGGTGCACGCCCTTAGCTAACGGGGATATTCCCACACCAGCACTGAAAAGTTTCGCGTTACACTCACGCCCTCGAAAAAGGGTGGTCCCGACATGCTCGATATCAAAGCCATACGCCAAGACCCCGACGCCGTTGTTGTCGCGCTGAAGAAGCGTGGCTTAGCGTTCGATCTTGAGCGATTTCAGTCATTGGACGCGCGACGCAAGACCGCCGATGTTCGTGCTCAGGGACTGCTGGCGGAGCGCAAATCGGCATCGAAGCGAATTGGTGAACTGATTGCCGAGGGTAAGAGCGTAGACGACGCGAAGGCTGAGGTCGATAGCGTCCTATCCCGCCTGGGAGATGAGCTCGAGGCGGCTACTGCCGAGGCGGAAGCCGTTCAATCAGAGATCGAAACTCTGCTGCTCGAAACACCCAACCTGCCCGATGAGCGCGTGCCGCATGGCGTATCAGAGGACGATAATATTGAGGTGTTGAAGTGGGGAGAGCCCAAAGCACTCGACTTTGCAGCCAGAGACCACGTTGACCTCGGTGAGGCACTTGCCCAGATGGACATGGATGCGGCCAGTCGCATCGCGGGTTCGCGGTTCTCACTATTGTCTGATCAGATCGCACGACTGCATCGGGCCCTGGCGCAATTCATGTTGGATCAGCATACGGTGCAACACGGCTATCGTGAGGTGTACGTTCCCTACATCGTGAACGAGGCGTCGCTGACGGGTACCGGCCAACTACCCAAGTTTGCAGAAGATTTGTTCCGGCTCGAGGGTGATCAGGGCTATTTCCTCGCGCCCACGGCAGAGGTACCGGTAACCAATATTGCGCGCGACCGTATTTTCGATGCCGAAGAGCTGGGTCAGGACGGTCTGCGCTTCGTCTCGCACACGCCATGCTTCAGAAGTGAGGCCGGTAGCTACGGCCGTGATACGCGCGGGCTTATTCGACAGCACCAATTTGAGAAGGTTGAGCTAGTCCAGCTCGTCCGACCAAAGGCGTCCGACGCAGCACTGGAATCGCTGACAGGGCATGCGGAGGCGATATTACAGGCGCTGCAGCTGCCTTACCGGAAAGTCATGCTCTGTGGTGGCGATCTCGGGTTTAGCGCAGCGCTGACCTATGACCTCGAAGTTTGGCTGCCGGGCCAGTCTGCCTATCGTGAAATTAGCAGTTGCTCTAACTTCCGGGATTATCAGGCGCGCCGGTTGCAAGCACGCTGGCGAAATCCCGAAACCGGCAAGCCCGAGCTATTGCATACGTTGAATGGCTCGGGCCTGGCAGTGGGCAGGACGTTGGTGGCAGTCATGGAGAATGGCCAGCAGGCAGACGGCAGCATTGCACTCCCGGAGGTCATCCGCCCTTACATGGGTGGCGCAGAGAGCATCTCCCCACAATGAAGCTCCGAGAACCGTGTGGTTCGATCTACTGCGAGGCGGCCCCGATGTTACGGGACGCGAGGCCGGTATTGGGCCTGAGCGTGATGGTATCGACGAGGATACGCCCCGTTTCCATCAGCAAGACATCATCAAGCTGATCTTCACCTTCGCCGCTTGCAGGGCCTTCCGGGGGATCGCCCGCCTCAAGTTGATCGGTGTCGTCGGCAGGTTCCTCGGCGTCAAGCGCTGCTAGGCGCTCAAGTCCCTTCGCCACGCGCCTCTTATTCTCGATTGCCAACGCCTTTTGCTCCTGATCGTCACGCATTTCCAGACGACCCGCTTGCCGCAAGGGGAGTGCGGTAATCGTGCGCGCCTCCTCAGCCAATGACACCTGATCCTGGAGGTACAGGTAGTCCGGATCGTTAGCGGCGCGCTTCTCGTGTAAATCGGTTAACGTCGGCAGGATGGCACGATAATCGTTGTAGCGACTGAATCGAGCAGGTGCGATTTGATCCCAAGCGAGGGCGTTGTCGAGAGCGCTTTCGCCAATTTGCTGGGGGTCGAACAAGGAAGGGTACTGGATGTCAGGAATGACTCCCCGGTGTTGCGTGCTCTCACCGGAGATACGGTAGAACTTACTCTCGGTGATTTTGAGTTGGCCCTCTTGCAGCGCCACCAAAGACTGCACGGTTCCTTTGCCAAAGGATTGCTCGCCCACAATGATGCCCCGGCCATAATCCTGAATGGCCCCTGCAAAAATTTCCGACGCGGATGCGCTGAGGCGGTTGATCATGACGGCGAGCGGGCCCTCATAGTAGCGGGACTTTCGTCGCTTTCCGTCTCGCCAGACCCGACTTTCGGCCGATCGAATTTGCACGGTCGGCCCGTATTCAATGAACAGGCCTGTCAATTGATTCGCTTCCTGTAGTGAGCCGCCGCCGTTATCTCGCAGGTCAATGACGAGCCCCTCAACGCCTTCGGCAACGAGTTCATCAACCAGCTTCTGCACATCGCGGGTTGTTGAGCGGTAATTCTTGTCGCCATTTCTATAGGCTTCAAAATCGATATAGAAGGCGGGAATGTCGATGACGCCGATCCGGTGGGTTTGATCTGCCTCATCTGTGAATTCGATGATTTCTTTCTGTGCGGCCTGCTCTTCCAATTTGACTTCGTTACGCCGGATGGGAATCACCCGACGCTGGTCTGTCTTGCCTTTTCCCGGAATCACCTCGAGCCTCACGATGGTGTCGCGAGGGCCTCGGATCAGGTCTACGACCTCGTCTAGGCGCCAGCCAACGACGTCCTCAATCGGTCCGCTGTCGCCTTGGCCAACCCCGATGATGAGTTCAGAGGGTTTCAGTTCCCCTTGCTTATCAGCCGGTCCAGCTGGGATGAGGCGGGTGACTTTGGCGTACTCGTCCTCTACCTGCAGCATCGCCCCGATACCCTCGAAGGAGAGGCTCATATTGATGTCGAAGTTCTCTGCGCGACGTGGAGAGAAGTAATTCGTGTGTGGGTCGTACTGCTCCGCGAGAGAGTTGGCGTAAATCTGAAACACATCTTGAGCGTTGTACTGATCCAATCGACTGAGCTGATTCTGGTATCGGCGCGTGAGGGTGTCGGGGATTTCTGCCTCGGGCTTGTCTGCGAGGATGAGACTCAATGCCTGATTCTTGAGTCGCTTACGCCAGCGATCATCGAGTTCTGCCTGGTCGGGCGCCCAGGGCATGGTGGAGTGATCGATAACAAGGTATTCATCTACGTCGTAGTCGAACCCCTCGAGTGTGGCTGGCAGCGTGTCGAGGATGCGCTCGAGACGGGCTTTGAGTTTGGCATGGTATCGGTTGAATATGGTGAATGCCGGGGTTAGGTCACCGCGACGACCGGCGTTGTCCAGTTCTAATCGCCATTGATTAAACCCACCGATGTCGTCGGCGTCGAGAAACATTCTCTGCGGGTCGAGCGCATCCAGATACGCGACAAAATGCTGGGCCGAGAGACCATCATCGTAGCGCCGGCTCGCGTAGTGACGATCTTCGATCACGTCGATCAGTTCTTGGAGGGTGTCACTTTGCCCCGAGGTGGGGGCGAGTGCGGAGGCCCCGAGGGCGCACCACGTCAGGCAAAAAGCCAACATGATACGAATCAGTATGCTGCTGTGATGTAACACCCGTTCACCTCTCGCCTGTTTTTCGCGAATCAATCTAGCCTTCGATGGCTCCCCGAGCCGCGGATTGGTCCCTAAAAGGGATGGCCAAAACGTAAATATAGCGCCTCGTTATCATTTTTACCTTCTGCGACTTCTAGTCGGATCAGTACTGATGCTTCCTCTTTTACGAGGTAGGAGAGGCCTATGCCGACCGACGGGTAGACATTCTCGCCACAATCGATGCTGGATCCGTAGCATTTTGCGTTACCTGCACCCGTCGCAAAATGTGACACCGCGCTACTGACTTTACGCGACGCTAGCGGTCAATGTGTCGGCAATCGGGCCAACAGGGTGCACCCCTGCGTTGCAAAGCAACCACGGGAGCTGGCTCGCGCGCAGCCAATCGATCGCTTCGCCTTGATGTTTCAAGCAAGCTACCGTTGCGACGGCGCCCGCCGTTAAACAATGCGCATCGATCACTGACACGCTGTCGGGGCCCGAGACCGGCCACCCTGAGCGAGGATCGAGTAGATGCCCGTACTGCTTCCCACTATACGCCAGCGTGCGCGCGTAATTGCCGCTGGTTGCCAGCGCGGCGTCAACCAAGCTCACTGAGCAAAGTGAGCCGGATCCGCCGGGATCTTGGATAGCGACCGACCACGGGGTTTCATCACCCTGCGAACCGATGACCGCAACGTCACCTGCTAACTCCACGAGGCCTGATGTGATGCCCGCATTGCGCAGCAATGCTGTAGTCCGGTCAACGGCATACTCTTTAGCGAGGCCGCCGAGATCGACTTCCATGCCTGCTTGCGGCAAGTGACAGCTGGCGCCTCGCCACTCGATGCGCCCGTAGCCCACTAATTCGAGGGCCGCTTCAATATTACTGGGCGCCGCATTGCCTCCTGCTCGAAAATCCCAGGCATGTCGTAACGGGCCTGATGTGATGTCGAAGAGCCCTTCGGACTCTGTCCAAAGTTGCCCTGCCAGGTCAAACAAGCCATGGGTCTCAGTGTCGAGCTGGGTATAGTTTCCAGAGCCCGCACGCTGATTAATTTGAGTGATCAGGCTTTCGGGCCGGTATCGGCTGAATCGGGATTCCAGTGACGCCAGTAGCTCCGCGGCCTGATCCAAAATGGATTCAGTGCTGCGTTGAGCGCGGGTAGCCGTATCGATGACCAGCAGGGCAGGGCCGCCCATCACTTTCAATCGGCGCTCGACCCGAAAATGCTCCTTACTCAAAGCGCCAGATCAGCGCGATCGTGCCACGCCAGAAATCGACCAGGGCGGGCGCTTCCTCGCCACTGTAGAGTCCCCAGCTTTGCGACGTCTCGTAGCGTTCCGCCTCTAACTCCAGCGTCCATTGGTCGCTGAGCGCCACAGACCATTTCGCACCTAGCGTGAACGTGCCGTAAGAGGACAGGCGGTAATCGTCTGCGTGATATGTCTTACTGGTATCAGCAATGACATCAAAGAAGTCAGCCTGACGCTGCGTGTAGTAACGTAGGTAGGGTGTCAGCAAGCCATGCGAGAGGTTCTGAGCCCAGCCCAGTTCAAGCGCGTGTGAGTCAGTACCCCAACTGTCTGCGTAATAGCGGTAATCGGCCTGCAACGATGCATCAAAGTCGATCAGGAAGCGCCGGTATCCTAGAGACAGGGCGAGCCGCTCATGGGTGTTGGGCCGCGCGTCCATGAGCTTGTAGGGGTCAGACAGGTACCCCTCGCTGTAGGTGTAGTTGAGTCCGATGCGCGCTACGGCGGTTTTTGACAGGATCTGTGACACACCGAAGTAGGCGGATTGCGTATCGAGCTCATCGCTCTCGATAAATACCGGGATGACACCCTGAGTCGGTTGTACCTTGTCGTGAGAGCTACTAAACGAGGAGTTCCATGTCCGACTGTTATCCGCCGAATTCCATGAGGCGTCGAAGGACAATGCGGTGGCATCGTAGTCATCCTCATCCGAGTGGCTAATGGCGAACCCTGCATTGCCATCAGCCCAGAAGTAACGCGTGGTGACGCCCACTTCGACCCGATTATCCTGAATGCTTGCGCCACTCATGATGACGCCGGGATTCCCATCCGCTTGAGCGCCGACAAACCAGGGGGAGGCACCGGACTGATAATCATTTTGCACGTCCAGTGCGACAGACCAGCTCGCGCCTACTGGCGCTTCAATCCAAAGCTGCGTGATATCGATGTCATAGCGGTCAACCGAGCCAAAGATCAATTTGTCGCGGTCAAGACTATCCTCGCTGTAACGGCTGTAACGAAGGCCCACCTCAGTAAAAGTGGGAGGCGCGTCTGCCAATACTGTTGCGCTCTGATAAGCGGGGAGAATCGCTAAAGACTGACCAAGGCGTCGCATCAGCGGACTAGCTGCCTGCAGTCGTTTCATGGGGAGATCAATTGCACCCACAGCCGCCTCCCGCCGCGCCTGCACCACCGGATGAGGCCTCTTTACTGGTGTAAACGTGGCCCTTGAGTTTGGCGTTGCGGCTGTCGGGCTCCCACGCCATGCCGGTCTCTGACAAGTGGCCGCGCTCATAGGGCGCCACTGGCTCGGTGGTCACGCAACCAGCGAGGCAAGCGAAAAAAAAGATGGACATCCCGATAAAACGTTTAGGCACTTCCTGTGACCTCACTGACGTCTTGGCTAATTAATGCTGAACTACCGAGATGATGTGTGCAATGCCGCCTGCTCTAATGCCTCGGTTTTGTCCGAAATTATATAGTTTCTGGGCCTTTTTCCCTGTTCCGACGTATCAACTTTCACTAGGTTTGTAGCGGTGACTAACGAGGGTTGGATATGGCACGCAAGGGCTCGGTCAAAAACTCACCATTGTTGATGCTTCTTGGGCTGGCTCTGGTGACTGCTGTAAACGTCTCGGAAGCCCAAGAGGCCGAGGCGTATTACGTGAGCAACGTAGAGACTATCGTCCAGTCCAAGTGTAGGGATTGTCATCAGTCCGGGGGGCGTGCGAGCTATACCCCCTTGAACTTCACGGGTTCGGCCTCTAATAACCATGCCGTTTTTGAGGCATACGTTGACAATCCCTCGCCCGGTGCTCGTGCTGATCGTGTATTAAGTAAAATTCGGGGAGCCTCAGGACATGGAGGTGGGACAGTTATAAGTGCAGGCAGTGCTAATTATCAGGTCTTCGAACAATACATGGCTTACTTCGACACCCCCGATCCAGATATTGAGGTGCCCGGTGCGCCTACAAATGTCACGGCTGAAGCGGGCGACCGATTAGCCATTGTCAGTTTTACGGCGCCGAGGGATGACGGAGGGGCCGCTATTACCTCGTATACGGCGAGAAGCAGTCCGGGCGCTAAGCAAGGCCGATGTTCAAGTTCACCCTGTGAAGTCGACGACCTATCAAACGGCACTACTTATACGTTCACTGTAACGGCGACCAATGAGGCTGGGGAGGGTGCCTCGTCGAACCCCAGCAATTCGGTGACGCCATCACAGCCGAACGTGAAACGAGTGGCACTTGAGGAGCCCGTAGCCCGCGAAATACATACGGGTGTAGGCAATATCAGGGGCTGGGCGGTCGCGTCTGATGGCATTACCAAAGTCGAAATTTGGATAGATGGCGTGTATGCATTTGACGCTCCCTATGGTGGAGCTCGAGGAGATGTGGGGAGTGCATTTCCCGATGTTGAGGATTCCGAAAATTCTGGATTCGGCGCTGCATATAACTACAGTAATCTCAGCGCGGGAAGCCATTCCATTAAAGCAGTGGCGTACACCGGAGCCGGGGAAACTAAGGAATCCACAAAGCAGTTTGAAGTTGTGCGCTTTCCTAGTCCCTATATCGCGGCCTCTGATGCCGTCGACCTCAACGCGGCCAGCTGCTCCGTGGAGTCTGACGAGATTACGATCGTGGACGCGCTGATAGAAGGCGACGTTTACAACCTTACATTGAAATGGCGGACCGCGGAGCAGGGTTTCGAGATCATCGAAATTCGTTAATGGTAAGTTCCTGCGCCGATTATGTAGTGTGTGTATGATTCGACTTTAGGGCAGCGTTATCTCAGGTCAGAGACCGGCAATGGCCGCGCTGATAACATAACTGCTATGAAGAGAGTCGTTCCTGATATGGACGGGCCACAATTTCGAGTGGGTGTGCGGCGCATGGTCGGCATAGCAGGTCTTTGCCTCTCCACGCTAGCAACCGCATGGCCGGAACTCGCCGAGCGAGCTGATACCCCACATACTTCCCTTTCTGAGGCCGCATCCACCAGCGCCGATGCCCAAAATTACTATGCTGAATCAGTAGATGCGGGTATTCAGCAGGAGTGTTTGGCGTGTCATCAGGGGGATGGTGTGGCAGCGCAAGCTGGCGCTAGGCTTATTCTTTCCCGGTTGACGCAAGACAATCACGCAGCTTTTAGCTCGTTGCTCGCCGAGGAAGACGTCGATGCGACTTTGATTCTTGGAAAGGTCACCGGTGGCGAAGACCATGGAGGTGGGGCGGTTGTGCCGGCGGGTTCTGCGCTTTTCGTGTCGCTTGACCACTACCTTGAGCTTCTCGGGGACAACCCTCCGCAGACGGGAGAGGAGCCAATCGATTTTTGGGAGGGCACTGCACCAGAATCACGCGAGAACACTCTCCGCAGAGCTACTTTGCTTTTGTCCGGAGAAGTTGCGAAGCACCCGGCAATTCAGCGAGCGAAGCAAGGTGATGCCGCTTTAAGAGGAGAGATTCTCTCCTTGATGCGAGGAGAGGGTTTCAAGGGTTTTTTGGTCACTGGAGCTAATGATCGGCTTTTGATCTCAGGACTAGATAACGGCATAGATTTTAATATTTCCACCTTTGATCGATATCCGAACTTCGCCGAACTCCTCATGACTCTCCCTAGTGAGAGACCCGATGAGTACGAGGAATACCATGAACGCCCATTCTTAACTCGAGGTGATGGGGAATGGATGTTCCGGCGGGCGGTAGCGCGCGAGCCACTTGAGCTCATTGCCCATGTGGTAATGAACGACCGGCCCTACACCGAGGTTCTCACTGCTGATTACACAATGGTCAATGCTTTCAGTGATTTAGCTTATCGCTCATCAAGTGGCTTTGAACACGAGTTTGCTGACGATGACGGTTTCTATGACCGGAGACGGTTTGGCATTTTTAGGCCAGGCTATAACGACGGGCACATCCCGCATGACGACGAATTTGAAATCAATGAGGAAGAGGGCACTTATCACTTCAGCGATTATCAACAGTGGCCCCACGCAGGGCTGCTGAGCACGCAGTCTTGGCTTGCTCGTTACCCGTCTACCGATACCAACCGTAATCGTGCGCGGGCCCGTTGGACATATTTTCATTTTTTAGATCTGGACATCGAGAAATCCGCGCCACGCTCAACCGATCCAGACGCCCTGGCTGACACCGATAACCCCACTTTAAAAAACCCCGCGTGCACGGTGTGTCATGAGCGACTGGACCCCATGGCCGGTGCCTATCAGAGCTTTGGTGATTTGGGTCATTATCTGGACCAGTATGGCGGTAGGGACTCACTTTCCGACGCTTATAAATGCCCCGAGTGCTACGGTGGCGAATGGGGTTCCACGGGGTATCAGGACGGTGATACCTGGTACCGAGACATGCGAGCCCCCGGTTTTGAAGGCGCAGACGCTGCGCCTGACGCTGGAGACAGCCTTCAATGGTTGGCGAGCCAAATTGTTTCTGACGTCAGATTCGCTAAGGCGACGGTTAAGTTCTGGTGGCCGTCGGTTTTTGGCGCTGAGCCACTATCAGCACCTGATGACCGCTCCAGCGAGGCCTTTGGCCAGGAACTGAATGCATTCAGTCAACAGGACAAATTGATCTCGAAGTTTGCCAGAAGGTTCGTGAAATCGGGTTATGACTTAAAGTCCTTGCTGGCTGATATGTTGATGTCGCCGTGGTACCGGCGATCGGGGGTTAGTGACCCATCGAAGCTGGTTGGGCGTTCCACTGAATTAAGCACGGTCGGTCGTGGGAGACTGCTGACGCCTGAAGAGCTTGATAGAAAAAATCGCGCAGTTTTCGGTCGGACTTGGCGTCAATGGGGGGACGGTACGAACCCATATACGATTGGCCCTGAGACTGCCTTTACCGGGCAATGGGCGCCATACAAAGCATTTTACGGTGGTATTGATGGAGCCGTTGTCACGCGCCGGAATCGCGACATGACCCCGCTCATGTCTAATGTGGCTGAATCTATGGCGATTGACCTCTCTTGTCAGGTCGTTGTCGAAGACTTCGACCGAACTCAGGATCAACGCCTTGTATTCAGGAAGATCTCTAAGGACACGGTGCCCGGTGGTATCGCCATGGACATAAAAGAATTGCCAGGAAAGGTGAGCGACATGAATAGGTTTGTCGATCACCTTATCGAGATGCCTGCTCGGCTAGTCGCAGGTCCCACAAAACTGACTGTCCGTGACCTGACCCGACAGGCGCATGACAGCACGGACGGCAACTGGACCGGTGCTGAACTACTACTGCGCAGTATCGTGCTGAGCCAGGATGGCGCTGACGTTTTGCGCCTAGAGGGACGGGATTTTTCTGCAGAAAACGGGCTCGCTGCAGATCGTTGGCAGGATGACGATGGTGTTTATCACTGGCGAGGGCACGCCGATGACGAGGGATGGCGCTTGGATCCTGGCGCGTGGGTTGAAGTTGAGGTCGATTTACCACCTGGAGCTTACGACCTCCGCGTAGAGCTTGGCTCCTCATTAATGGATAACAACGTCAATAGCAGTATGACTGCGCGAGTTGCGGTGCGTGCGACGCGAAACCTGGGGCAGACAGCGGACGGAAAGCTAATACGTCAGCAAATAGCCTCATTACTCCGCCGGGCCACCAGCAGGGCGCCATCGCAACGTGATGTCAGTTCTTTGCTTTCAGTGTTAAGTAACAGTGCCGCGCGCGCTAAAGCTCAGACGCCGTGGTTTCGTGATCGCGGTAATGACTGTGAGACATGGTGGGTCTGGCCGAGTGAGCATCTTGAGGGCGAGGAGTATTGGGAGCGCTATGGAGATGCAGAAGGCATGATGAGGGGCTGGTCGACAGTTCTTCATAGCGTGATGACCAGTTATGGGTACCTACATGATTGATTTTTCACGCAGAGGTATTCGACACAGACCCCTGTCTCGGCGGGGGTTATTGCGCTCCGCATTGGCCACAGGAGCTGGCTTATCCATGAGTCCCGTGATGCGGGTGTGGGGTGCGCAGCAATCGTCGGTACCGGATCGGCTGTTGGTTACCCTGCAACTGGATGGCGGGGTAGATGTCACGATGCTCTGTGATCCAAAATTAAATGTAAGCGGCGAACCCAAAATCAATCATTGGGCGGACCTCAGTGAAATCGAGCAGGTGGGTAATATCCAATATGCGCCGGTGGGGAATAACCGGTCGCTGTTCGAACGCTACGGCTCAGATATGCTGGTGATCAATGGCGTAGACTCGCAGACAAATTCTCATGAAACAGGGAAGCTATTCAACTGGACTGGTGCTAATGGTGAGGGGCAGCCCTCCATGTCGGCGCTATTTGCAGCAGCCCAGGCGCCCGATCAGCCCCTCGCATATTCGGTGTTCGGTGGCTTGTCCCGCACTGCGGGCATCATCGGCTACAACCGATTCGATGATCTATCAGTGCTAAGAGGCTTAACCCAACCCAACGTTGAGCCATGGTCGGGTGAGATGAAACGGTGGAGCTCGGAGATAGAACGTGCCCAACAAGCTGTAGATAAAGGTTCGGCGCGAATGCTCAACACCAATGTAAGCCTTCGTGAGCAACAGAGTCTGGAGAGATTTAATTCCGCGAGAGAAAGCAGAAAAGATCTTGCCGCATTAGCTGACTTGATCCCAGCTGAGGAGGACATTGTTCAGCGGGAAGATTTCAATGCCGGTGGGATGCTGTTCTCCAGCAACCTTAAGCAGCAAATGCAGAGTGCGTTGCTAGTGTTTCAATCCGGTCTGGGTGTCGCTGCGGATCTGTCACTCGGCGGCTTTGATTCACACGATGAAAACGAGCCTATCCAAGAGGCGCTACTCTCGCACCTTTATGAGGCTCTCAATTTCTTCTGGGATACGGCCGAGTCACTGGGCCTGGCTGATCGAATTTTGCTGGTTATAGGCTCTGACTTTGGCCGCACAAATTTCATTAATGAAACCAATGGAAAAGATCATTGGCCTATCGGGTCGTATATTTTGATGGAGCAAGGAGCGCCATGGGGTGATCGGGTGATCGGTGCGACAGATGACCTCCATTTTGCGCGCGCTATCAATCCCGAGACCCTGCGTGAGAGCACCACAGGCATCGTCATGACCCCACATCATATCCATGCGTCTATCCGTGACTATCTGGGGCTTACCCAGTTTGCGAATGAGGCAGGGTTTGATACCAACGTGGGAGTCCCGCTGCCGTTGTTCGATCCGTTCCTGAGTACTTAATGGACGCGTGGCGAGGGCCGTCTTTCTGACCGATGGCCATTATGCAGGGGACTCGCGCAGGTTAAACCGGTTTCCCGAACTGGCTCTCAATGAGATCGACTGGTCAGCCGTGTCTAAAAGTCGATTTTATCCGCCGCGGCGCGATTCCTGCGCTTTTGATGCCTAAGGTAGCGCCGCGTAGTATCCGCGCTGGCGTGGCCAGCCATGTCTGCAGCTGTGGCTAAATCCTCTCCATTATCAAGAAGATAGGTCAGAAAGCTCCGGCGCAAGTCATGTGGCGAGGCCTTGTCTAGGCTCGCTTGCTTTACGCGCCTGGTGACGATGTCGTACACGCCACGTGACGTCAGGCGACGATCTTCAGCAACCTGATTCCAGCGGTTTACCGGGCGAAACAGTGGCCCAAACTGCAATCCTGACTCTTCAAGCCAGGTTTTCACCAAATCGATGGTTCTCGGCGGCATCTCTAGCTCACGCTCTTTATTGCCCTTACCAATCACCTTGATCGACCGATCGCTGAAATTAATTTTATTGATATCGATTGTGACGACTTCGGCGCGTCGCGGCCCGCAACCGAATAAAATCCCCAATAACGCGGCGTCTCGGACGCCTGCGGCACCTTCATCATGTAGACAATGATCAATGAGCCTTGCGATCTCATCCACGTGCAGCGCGCGTCCTACAGCCAGTCTTTGCAACTTAATTGCACGAATCTGCTCAATCAGGCTGAACTGGTAGTCGCTCATTTGTTGGTGAAGCATTGCCTCGCGCGAGATCCCCTTAATGATGCTCAGATAGAGGTTACGGGTGTTGTCGGAGAGGCCTTTCTGTTTCAGTTTTTCCATCAACGCCAATACTGTGGCGCGATCTAGGCGATGCCAAGGAAAGGTATCTGGCGTTTGATCGCACAGTACGGCGATTTGTTTCATCACGGAACGGGCTGTGGTTCTGCTGGCCTCGGAACCCTGAAGCGAAGCGAGATACAAAGAAGCTGGGTTGCTGTGCTGAAGGGGCGTATCTGAGCCGACTGTCGCCAGCCACCTGCTGATCTCTTGATTCGCCGTCTTTTTCTTGCTTTCCATGGGAGCCCGCACCCCATAAAGGTTGCTTTAACTGACGTAAATATACATTTAAGGAAGTTATGATACAACCCCCGTCGAGTTGACCTTCATTTTGCGGTGTCTGCAGCACCGCGCTACAAAGACATGTCTAACACCAACTTTCCTGTAAAACGCTTCTCCAAAAACAAGGCCTGAGCCTCTGCTATCGCCTCAAGCGGAAATGCCTGTGCCACCAGAGACTTAATCGCGCCTTGCTCAATCAAGTCCACCAAACGTGCAAACACGCCGTCATCCAGCACCGTGCAACCAAAGAAGCGCTGATCCTTGAGGTATAACGTTCTCAGGTCCAGTGACACAATCGGGCCAGCAATGGCGCCTGAAACGGCGTAGCGACCGAAAGGCCGTAATATGTTGAGTAGATCCGGCCAGCTATCACCTCCAACCAGATCGATCACGACATCTACCGCGTTTTCTCCAAGTTCGACTTCCAGATTAGCGTCTCTCGGTAGCACCTGATCAGCGCCCACATCGAGCACAGATTCTCTTTTAGCGGAACCTGCCACAGCAATGACGCGAGCACCTCGAGCCTTTGCCAGTTGGATGGCGGCCGATCCTACGCCACCTGATGCGCCAGTAATCAATACAGTATCCACGCCAGAAACGGCCGCCCGGCTCAGCATGTTTTCCGCTGTGGAATAGGAGCATGGAAAAGACGCCAGTTCCGTGTCGGACAGCTGCGACTCCACTGGATAAGCGTGCTTGGCGGCAACCGTCACGTAGTCGGCGAATCCCCCGTCACATTCCGATCCGATATACCACGGTGACGCAAGGACTGAACCACCGGACTCTCTCAGGCAAGGCTCCACAAGTACTTTTTTCCCGATCAAAGTCGACGATGTGCCCTCTCCTACGCTCACAACCGTTCCGCATATATCGGCGCCCTGCACACGAGGGAATTGCAATGCCTGGCCACCCCAGCTCGCATCCTCTGTATTTCCGTCACCTTTTGAGTACCAGCCAATGCGTGTGTTGATGTCTGTGTTGTTGATACCTGCCGCCCCCGTTTTAATGAGGACCTCACCCGCGTTTGGTGTTGGCGTCGGCATATCGTGAGTAAGCTTGAGCATATCGGGGCCGCCATGGCCGGTTAACTGAATGGCACGCATGGTTTCTGGGACGCCGCTCATTTGACTGTTTGCTCCTATAGCCCGTGGGATCAATACGGCAGCGATACTATCACTCGTCGCGTTATCGCCGCCGTTGAGAGTCCGTATGCGCTCCAAGTAATAACATTAAGGTATATGCATATTCTTTTTGGTGTAAACTACCCCATGCGGCACAACGGAACCGCTTGAGGTAGATCCATGGCGATGACCGTCCAACATTTTTTTGATCCCGCTACGTCGACGTTCAGTTACGTCGTCAGCGATAGTGCGACATCACGGTGCGCCATTATCGACCCCTTGCTCGACCTCGACTACGCCTCAGGAACCCTCTCCACCGACTCCGCAGATCGTGTGATTGCTTATGTTCGGGAAAATGGTCTGGCTGTTGACTGCATCCTCGAGACACATATCCACGCCGATCACCTTTCCAGCGCGCCCTTCATCAAGGCAGAACTCGGGGGAGACATTGCGATCGGTGCTGAAATCACGACGATACAGAACACTTTCGGTGACATTTTCAACGAGGATGAAGGCTTCAGGCGAGATGGCAGTCAGTTCGACCGAATTATCGATGACGGCGACACCTTTATGATCGGCGGCCTCCAGGCAGAGGCCTATCATGTGCCCGGTCATACGCCTGCTTGTATGGCATATCGTATCGAAGACGCACTTTTTGTCGGCGATACACTCTTCATGCCCGATGCCGGCACAGCACGATGCGACTTCCCGGGAGGTGATGCAAAGGCCCTATTCGCCTCTTGTCAGCGATTACTGTCCTTGCCTGCCGACACAAAAATCTACGTGTGCCACGACTACCAGCCCGGTGGACGAGACCTGGCTTTTATGGCGACAGTGGGCGAGCACAGAGACGGCAATATCCATGTCGGCCAAGGAATCTCTGAAGCCGACTTTGTGGCAATGCGAGAATCACGCGACGCAACCCTCGCCATGCCGACGCTAATCCTCCCGTCACTTCAGGTCAATATGCGCGCGGGCCACCTACCCCCGCTCGATAGATCAGGGCGCCTGTTTCTGAAGGTGCCGATCAATGCCTTCGGAGGTCCAGATGTAGGGCCTTTAGCAGCTGATTCATGAATAAAACATCACCACTACCTGGCTAGGCCGTCATTACCGGCTATCCAATAAAACGTCTCGGGGGAGAAGAACATGTCAGTACACCAGTGCGATATCGCCATCGTAGGCGCCGGCGCCGCCGGCATTGCAGTAGCGGCGAGCCTAAAAAAACGCCAGCCCCAGCTCTCGATCACGCTGATTGATCCAGCTGAAAAGCACTACTACCAGCCCGGTTGGACCATGGTCGGTCGCGGCCTTTTCAAGCCCCAATCCACAGAGCGGGCCACAGCCTCCCTGATTCCAAAGGGGATTAAATGGCTTGCACAGGCAGTCACGGCCTTCGACCCCACGAACAATAAGCTGACCCTGGATACCGACGACAGCGTGCAGTACGCGCAGTGCGTTGTTGCAGCGGGGCTCACTCTGAATTGGAGTGCTGTCGAGGGCCTTGCCGAGAATCTGGGCAAGAATGGCGTCACTTCGAACTATCGCTACGATACCGCGCCTTACACCTGGGACTTGGTCAAAAATCTCAAGGCGGGGCGTGCGATATTTACTCAGCCTCCTATGCCAATTAAATGTGCAGGCGCACCACAAAAGGCCATGTACCTATCGGCCGACTATTGGCGCAAGCAAGGCCGATTAGCAGACATCCAAATCGACTTTTGTACCGCCACACCGGGCTTGCTCGGCGTCGCCGACTATGTGCCTGCCCTAATGGAATATGTTGAACGCTATAAGGCTTGCTTGAAGTTCCAGACCACCCTGACAAAGATTGATGGTGACAACAAAATCGCGTTTTTCAACACGTCAGAGGGTGAGATCGGAAAGCCTTTCGACATGCTGCACGTGTGCCCTCCCCAGTGTGCTCCCTCTTTCATCTCGGAATCACCGCTCGCCGATGAATCGGGCTGGGTGGACGTCGATCAAGCGACGCTTCAACACAAACGCTTTGACAACATCTGGAGCTGCGGGGATGTCATGAACGCGCCGAACGCCAAAACCGCCGCCGCTGCGCGCGCGCAGGCCCCCGTTGTGGCGGAGAACCTGATCGCATACCGAGCCGCCAAATCTGCCGCCCTGCATTACAACGGCTACGGCTCATGCCCTCTCACCGTCGAGCGCGGAAAAATCGTCTTGGCCGAGTTTGGGTATGGCGGCACGCTCCTGCCCTCGTTCCCGAAAGCCATTCTCAATGGTCAGAAGCCCACGCGTTTAGCGTGGCACCTAAAGGCCGACGCATTGCCTTGGCTGTATTGGAACGCCATGCTCAAGGGCCGCGAGTGGATGGTCAAAAACGACGCCGCCCGCTGATCGAGGCACATTGAGCGTGACAAGATTCATACCGGCGGCGGACTGGCTACAGGGCTATTCCCGCGACAACCTCGTCAATGATGCCCTGGCAGCCGTGATCGTAACGATCATGCTCATCCCCCAGTCTCTCGCTTATGCCCTGCTGGCTGGACTGCCGGCTGAGATGGGGCTCTATGCGTCGATCCTGCCTCTTATTGCTTATGCGTTGTTTGGCAGCAGCCGCACCCTGTCTGTTGGCCCCGTCGCCGTCGCCTCACTCATGACGGCCTCCGCAATTGGCGCTGTGACGGCGCAAGGCGATGTTGACTACGCTACCGCCGCAACCGTACTGGCCCTACTCGGTGGTGTCATGCTGATTGTGCTGGGCCTACTCAAGTTCGGGTTCGTTGCGAATTTCCTCTCCCATCCCGTGGTATCCGGATTTATCACCGCCTCCGGGGTGATCATCGCACTCGGACAACTCGGGCCCTTGATGGGCGTCTCAGTGCGGGGCGATACCTTGCCCCATCTCGTTACCAGCCTAATGCAACATTGGAACACTGCCCACGGGCTAACCGCGCTTATCGGCCTAAGTGCCGTCGGTTTTTTGCTATTTGCGCGCTACAAACTCGCGAATCTGCTCCACAGCGTTGGCCTCTCAGAGCGCACTGCGAGCTTGTTAGTTCGTTCGGCGCCGGTACTGATTATGTTGGTGGTGATCCCGCTGTCTTACTTCAAAAGCTTCGCTGAGCAAGGCGTGCCGGTAGTAGGTTACGTGCCGACGGGTCTCCCTGCCTTTAGTGCGCCACATATCACTTGGGATCTAGTCAGAGAACTGGCGATGCCTGCGTTTTTAATCGCTCTCATTGGCTTTGTGGAATCCGTATCGGTTGGCAAAACCTTAGGCGCCAAGAAAAGACAACGAATCGACTCCAATCAGGAGTTGGTCGGGTTAGGTGCTGCTAACGCCGCAGCGGCCCTATCGGGCGGATTCCCGGTGACGGGTGGCTTCTCGCGCTCAGTTGTGAACTTCGATGCCGGTGCGGATACGCAAATGGCATCCGTGCTCACTGCGATCGGCATCGCTTTGGCGGCCCTGCTGCTAACCCCTGCCCTCTACTTCCTTCCCAAGGCTGTCCTTGCCGCAACGATTATTGTTGCCGTGCTGGCGCTAATCGACTGGAATATCTTGACGTTGTCTGCGCGTTTTTCGCACGCAGACTTCGCAGCGGTGCTTCTCACTATCCTGATTACGTTGATGGCGGGCGTTGAGTTCGGGGTGCTGACCGGTGTGGCAGTGTCTATCGGACTGCATCTGTACCAGACCAGTAGACCGCATTTTGCGGTCGTGGGGCAGATGCAGAATTCGGAGCACTACCGCAACGTCAAGCGCCACCCCGTGCTGATCTACCCTGAGATCTTGTCACTTCGCGTAGACGAGTCGCTCTACTTTGCCAACGCCTCTTACCTTGAAGACATTCTGTTCCAGGAAGTCAACGATAAACCGGCATTGCGACACGTCGTATTAATGTGCCCAGCGGTGAACCGCATTGACTTGAGTGCGCTGGAGGCGCTGGAACGCATCAATGCGCGCCTTCAGGAGCAGGGCATCACTCTGCACATGAGTGAAGTGAAAGGCCCCGTGATGGACGCACTAAAGCGCAGCGATTTCTTGCATCACCTGACCGGCCAGATTTATCTCTCACAGCACGCGGCAGATCTCGATCTGCGCGGTCGCCAGAACGAGCTTCAGCCAGAAGAATAGTGTCCTCCGCTGCATGCGTGACTTTGCTTAGGACCGCAACGGAGGTTGCTCACTGGACGACGACAGGCTTCCTGTTTTTAAAGGAACTGCTGATCTTGCCCTGTTTTGATGAAGCGCCGGACGCCTCTCTCTACCACTGTCTCGGCAGCCATCCCCAGACGCTCCTGCCAGCCTTTTTTATTTCGGTATCTCACCTCAATGAGGTCATGACTGAGCCGGCGCTCCATTAAAAATGAATCGGATGTGCAGAGTCTGTCTGCCAGATTGTTTTCCAGCGTCTGCTGACCGAACCAGTACTCGCCCGTACTCACGGCATCGATATCAAGGCTAGGACGATGGGTGGAGACGAAGGACTTAAATAGGCCGTGCACATCGTCAAGGTCCGCCTGGAATTTCTCCCTCGCCTTGTCTGTATTCTCACCAAAGACCGTCAGCGTGCGCTTGTATTCGCCGGCGGTGTGCATCTCGAAATCGATATCGTTTTTCTTCAGCAGCTTATGGAAATTTGGCAGTTGAGCCACAACGCCAATCGAACCGAGGATGGCAAAGGGGGCAACAAGAATTTCATTGGCAACGCAGGCCATCATGTAGCCCCCACTAGCCGCCACCTTATCAACCGAGATGGTCAACTTAACGCCAGCATCTTTAATGCGTAACAACTGGCTTGCTGCCAAACCGTAGCCATGGACTACACCACCGCCACTCTCTAATCGCAGCAACACCTCGTCTGATGAGGAGGCTAGCGTCAGGACGGCCGAAATCTCCTCTCGAAGCTGCTCCACCTGGCTTGCCTGCATATCCCCATCGAAATCCAATACGAACACACGCGACTTTGCATCTGCGGGCGTCTCGCCAGCTTTGATCGCAAGCTTCGAGGCTTTGCGCTCTGCTTTTTTGTCTTTCCTCTGTTCTTTGCTTCGCGCTTTTAACTCTGCAGGGTCGTCCGCAACAGCCCTGACCGATTCTTCATGAAGGTCAAAGCGCTCATTGAGGGAGCGCGCCTCGACACTCCCCTCCTCACCTGTTCCGCGTTTGCGCTGTGTCAGCGCGAGTACGCCCGCGACAGCCAATAAAAAAACGCCGAGCAGAATGACGGCTTGAAGTAGAAACTCGGCAATGCCAAAAATAAATTCCATCATGATGCCGCTCTCTCCATGAAAAGCGATATCAACTGCCCCGAAATGGAGGCCATTGGGGGCGTTGGCGGCATTGCACCAACATCGAACCAATCTGCGTCCTCGATCTCGTTGGGGTCCAGCTTGATCTCACCGGACTGCCATTCTGCAAAGAAGCCCAGCATGACCTGACTAGGGAACGGCCAGGGCTGCGAGGCAAAATAACGCACGTTACCCACCTCAATGCCAACCTCCTCACGGACCTCGCGAATCACTGCCTGTTCGCATGTCTCCCCCGGCTCCATGAAGCCCGCCAAAGTGCTGTAGAACCGCTTCTGGAATCCGGCCGCGGCGGCTAACAACATTTGGTCGCCTCTACTGACGAGCACAATCACGCAGGGCGATACCCGTGGATACACACGTAGTGAGCAAGACTCGCACAACACAGCACGCCCGCTCTCTACGACGCTGGTGGCGTCGCCACAGCGGCCACAATGCCGGTGAGTGTCAATCCAATGCAGTAGTTGATAAGCACGCCCCTGTGCGTGGAACAGGCTGTCATCGACCCGCCCAAGCAGGCTATATAGGTTGCCTGCCATATGCTCCATCGGGTTGAGGTCCGTCTCCGGCACTGAGAACGCCCACGCGCCCTTACCCTGCCAGTACCCGACCGGCACGGCACTCGACATCTCCACCGGCCATTCTTCGGTCACGTCCGCCACCCGCCAAGGCGTACCGGGAGCGCTGCGCGTGGTGGTAATGGTATTGCGACCTGAGAAGACGAACGCCCAATCGTCAGCCTGTGGTGACTCGGGAAGTTCGGAAATTGCAAGCACGGTGGGACACCCAGAAATCAAAAAAAATACAGTCTAGAAAGGCATACCGGGAATCACAAGAACCAAGTGGGATGGTTTGTCGTATATCCAGCAGTCTTCTAAGCGGTATAACGTAATAGTGTGTCGGCTAGTGCCAAGCGGATCACACGAGCCGATAGACGTAGATCGCATCGCCCTGCCAGCGATGTACTGACCGAACAATAGGCCATAACAACGATACGGAAAAATCATTATGAGCGAGTCAAGCATCAGTGCCTTCTGGAATAACTTCCTGGGCGATTCCCCTGCTTGGTACAAACAGACGATCATCGGATTCATCGTCTTGAACCCCATTCTCCTGACTGTTGCCGGGCCGGTAGTCGCTGGCTGGGCACTGATCGGCGAATTTATTTTTACGCTTGCGCTGGCTCTCAGATGCTACCCCCTACAGCCTGGAGGATTGCTCGCCATCGAAGGGATCCTGCTAGGGTTGGCGGAGCCGCACAGTGTTTTCCACGAGGCGGAGGCAAACTTCGAGGTCATCTTGCTGCTCATGTTTATGGTGGCAGGCATCTACTTTATGAAAGACCTCTTGCTGTTTGTCTTCACCAAGATCCTCCTAAACGTGCGCTCTAAAAAGTTCCTCGCTTTCCTGTTTTCGATTGTTTCTGCGGTCTTGTCTGCATTCCTTGATGCGTTGACCGTTACCGCAGTGCTCATCAGCGTGGGTGTGGGGTTCTACGCCGTGTTTCACCGCGTCGCGTCGGGGTCGAGTGTCAAAGTCACTGCGCACGATCACACGCGAGATGATGCCGTCGCAGCGGCATCAGAAGCTGATCTCGAGGACTTCAGAGCTTTCCTCCGCAGCCTGCTCATGCATGGAGCGGTTGGCACAGCACTGGGTGGAGTGTGCACATTGGTCGGCGAGCCGCAAAATCTTTTGATCGCCACTGTTGCGGGTTGGGATTTCCAAACCTTCTTTTTGTACATGGCGCCGATCACCATGCCAGTCTTGGTGTGCGGGCTGATCACCTGTGTGCTCCTTGAGGTCACGGGCTGGTTTGGGTATGGCGCTCTGATGCCGGAAAACGTCCGTGAGGTACTGGTCAGCTTTGACGAAGATCAGCAGGCGAGCGCAACCGCGCGCTCTCGCGCCAAGCTGAAAGTTCAGGCCGTCGTAGGCGTGATATTGGTGTTTGCCTTGGCTTTCCACCTCGCTGCCGTAGGCTTAATCGGCCTGTTGGTGATCGTGCTGCTAACTGCCTTTAATGGGATCACTGACGAGCACGAGATTGGCTACGCCTTTCAGGAGGCACTGCCCTTCACCGCGCTATTGGTCGTCTTCTTCGCCATCGTTGCGGTCATTCATGAGCAGCATTTGTTTACGCCTGTGATTGAGTCTGTTCTGGCGATGTCCAGCGATGTTCGCCCCGCAATGTTTTTCCTTGCCAATGGCGTATTGTCTGCAATCTCCGACAACGTGTTCGTGGCGACGGTTTATATCTCGGAGATTGACGCCGCACTGAAGGCCGGTGAGATAGATCGTGCTGAATTTGACCGGTTGGCTATTGCGATTAACACCGGCACAAATCTGCCGTCGGTCGCTACGCCGAACGGTCAGGCGGCGTTTTTGTTTCTGCTGACGTCCGCGCTGGCTCCTCTGATCCGTCTGTCCTACGGGCGCATGGTGATCATGGCTCTCCCCTACACGGTCGTGCTCACTGGGGTCGGCCTAGCGGCTGTTATCGCGAATCTCTGATTCAGGGGTTGCCTAACTTTCTCCAGAGCGCCTCCCCGGCGCTCTGATCGAGCTCTTGGAGTTTCGCCTCGTGTCGCTCAAGCTCGGCGGACGAAGCTCGGAGCACGGTCAGGGGGGGCCTGTCCGCCGGCAGACGCCTAATCGCAACATCTGCGTCGCCGATTCCAGAACCCGACGCGTCGCTTCCATCAGCGCCCAATCCAAGTGACGCCTGACCGCCGGTCATTGCAAGGTAGACCTCGGCAAGGATCTCGGCGTCCAGCAGCGCGCCATGAAGCGTTCTACTGGTGTTGTCTATCTCATAGCGCTGGCACAGTGCATCCAAATTGTTCCTCTGGCCCGGGTGCTTGTGTCGCGCCATCTGCAACGTGTCCAGCACGCTACAGAGTTCAGCAAGCGGCGGAATGTCGGAGTCAAGCCGCTCAAGCTCGGCATCAATGAATCCCACGTCGAATGGCGCGTTGTGAATAATCAGCTCGGCGCCCTCGACGAACTGGGCAAATTCGGTAGCGACTTCTTCAAAGATCGGTTTTCCGGCCAGAAATTCCAGTGTGATGCCATGGACTTCCATGGCACCGGCATCGATGTCACGCTGCGGGTGTATGTATTGATGGTAGTGCCGACCGGTAATGCGACGATTGACCATCTCCACGCAACCGATCTCGATGATCCGATGCCCCTGATTCACCTCTAGTCCGGTGGTCTCGGTATCCAGAACGATCTGGCGCTTATCCACGCTGTCCACTCCGTACTTCGTCTAATCCCCGATTAGCGAGGGCATCTGCGCGCTCATTTTCGGGATGGCCGCTATGTCCCTTAACCCAGCACCAGTCGATACGATGACGAGCGCTCTGTTCCTCGAGGCGCATCCATAGGTCCTGATTCTTCACCGGTTTTTTGGCAGCAGTTTTCCAGCCGTTCTTCTTCCACTTCTGGAGCCACTTGGTAATGCCGTCCTTGACGTATGTCGAGTCGGTCGTCATCCGAACGATGCATGGCTGCGTCAACGCCGAGAGCGCTTCAATGGCGGCTAGTAACTCCATGCGGTTATTCGTTGTCGCGCTCTCCCCGCCACACAGCTCGCGCTCACTGCCCTCGTATCGGAGTACAACACCCCAGCCGCCCGGGCCCGGGTTGCCACTGCAGGCGCCATCGGTGAATGCTTCAACTTCCTTCAAGGCGTTGGCTCCAAGGGCTCAGATTGCGCTCGGCTTACTTCTCTCGGCACCGGCACACCATCTTGTGATTTTGCCAAGGGTATCGAGATCAATCGTGTGCGCTGATTCACGAGAGAGGTACTGTCCAGATATTGCGATACCCGCTTCCTGGCGTGCATGACGAGAACCGCGCCAGAAGGTGAGTTGAGATTGACCAACCATTGATCAATGCGATCCATCAAACGACCAACCCGCCCTCTCCCTTTCGGGGAAAACGAGGCCAGAAAACGGGGGTCAGCTGTGGCAAATCCGAGAAGAGATAACCAGTCACACAGCCTGCGGCTACCCTGCCCTCTTACGCGGCCGTTCCTCCCCGGCAGTAATCGCCGCACCCAGTTCATACACCCCCAGATGCTCAGTGCATTGAAGCTAATGATGATGAGGTGTCCATTTGGCACAAGGACTCGCTGGCACTCGCGTAATACGTCGTGGGGGGCGGACGTGGTGTCTAGCGTATGGCACAAAACCAAAGCATCCAGTGAGTCGGTCGCGAAAGGTAAGGCATTGGCCTCACCCTCCACGATTCCTGAGCCCGTGGCGAACGGCTCGTAACTGTGGAGCCGAAACACCCGCTGCGTTTTTCCAAGCTGGTTAAACGGCAAGCCGATATCGGGACCTGTCACAACGGTGTAGTAGCCGAATATGTGCTCCAGGTCTTTACTCAACTGCGCGGTGAGCTGATCGACTAATCTTCGACCCAGTGACCGAGTGCGGTACCAGCGAGTCAAGCCCGCCTCGGGTGAAAATTCGTGACTGGGTCTAGTCAGCCTCATTGACAACAGTTAGCCTCGGCACAAATCTAAACTGAACAACGTAATGAACAATCTGACTATATCGCCGATTCCGGCCTTCAGCGACAACTACATTTGGCTGATTCAGTCGGGTGGAAGTGCCTATGTGGTTGACCCTGGAGAGGCCGAGCCCGTTCTCAACGCGTTGGAGCACCATGGCCTCGCCCTCGAAGGCATCTTGGTCACGCATCACCATTATGACCATACCGGTGCAGTTGACGCACTCAAGCAAGCGACTGGGTGTGGTGTATCAGGTCCGCCTGACAGCCCTGCTGGGCCATACGATCACATCGTTCACGAGGGGGATATTGTCGACGTCTTGGGCGTCGATTTTGAGGTCATTTCGGTTCCCGGCCATACGCTCGACCATATCGCTTATTTCAGCGGTGCCGAAAACGCCCTGTTCTGCGGAGACACGTTGTTTGTTGGGGGGTGTGGGCGTGTATTTGAAGGGAGTAACGAGCAAATGCGCGCTTCTTTGGCGAAATTAGCGGCACTTCCGGCTGGCAGTAGAGTCTTTTGCGCCCACGAATATACCCTCGCAAACCTGCAATTTGCGCTTCGGGTGGAGCCGGAAAATCGCGCTCTACAAGCGGCTATACACCATTGCGCGGAGAGACGAGACAAGGGCGAGCCGACAGTACCCTCAACGCTTGCAGACGAGCTCAGCTACAACCCGTTTCTCCGCTGGGACAGCCCGGAGATTCGTCAGACGCTGTCCAATAAGGGCTTACTAGAGCAAGACAGCGACGATGGTGTCTTTGCGGCAGCCCGGGAATGGAAAAATCAGGGATGATTGGCTCAAGGTGACAGGCTGAGGCGGCAGGCTTTTAGCGCAAACCAGATTCAGGTATCGAGCAATGCCTATTTTCGGGGCATCGGTCCTGCTGGTACGAACATTCGACCAGTCGGGGTCCCTCAGGTAGCGAATCGATTAGTCGCAATAGTGCGACTCAGTGAATACAAGGAAACAACCCATGAGTTCTGTTATCCGGATTACCCTTTCAATCTTGGCATCGCTTACCCTGCTTCCAGCGCTCGCACAGGCCGGACATCACGAGGGTGGCGATCATTCTGTAGCGGCGGAAGTCAGTGGTGATGACGTTGTATGGGCATCTGGTGGCCGGGCACTCGTTGCGGAAGTCGAAGGTGAGGTCATCGCCGTCGATCGAAGCCGAAGTGCGGGCACCCACTGCAGAAGAAGAAGCAAATCCCTGGGTCGTGCTGGGGGAAATGGGCCGAACGGCTGACGACGACAGCATGACAGCAGCTGGCGCGGCGCGTCTGATTCGGGCGGTTTGCACCATTGAAGCGATGGATCGCAACGGCAACGTTATGATTCAGGATGCGTGTGGCCGAATGCACACTGTAGGTGGCGTCGAGACAGACAAGCTCGATAATGTGCGCCTGGGCGATACGGTCGTCGTAGTATTCACTGAAGCACTGGTGCTCTCATTAAACGAGATCTAATCGCGACGCAGAACGGAAAAGGCCCGGCACACGCCGGGCTTTTTTTACGAGCTCACAATGCTCAGATGTTGAATACCCGGGTAATACAGTGCCTTCTTAATGGGCACTTCCCTCTCCCATGACAACTCGCTAGCCAGATCGGCGTAGTTATCGAGCTGTGCGCCGTACCGGGCCAATTCGCGCTCCTCAAACGCTTCAATACTCTCTCCCTCCGCTGGCATGGCGGTCTTGAAATCCACGATCCACCGAGCGTTAGAGGCCTCGTCATAGAACGTTCTGTCAATGACGTATCGTCGCACTTCGCTATCGACAACATTTGTTATTTCCATTTCCGAGACGGCCTCGGACGACGCCGACAGAATCCAGCGCCCCTTTTCGCAGGAGAGCGCCCGCGAAACCAGCGCCTGACAAGCCTCAATCGCTGCTTGTGCCTGAGCCGGGGGTAACCAGTGGAACTGGACGTTTGATGCGATCCATCCTTTAACCCTGTCATCGCATGCAGTGGGCAGTGACGGGGCATTGGCGAGCAACTCCAGCACGCGGTGCACCACAATGCCAATCACTCGCTCAAGCCGGTTGCTATCTCGGTGTATTTCACCTGCATGGCTGGCATTGGCCGCACCATGATTGGTAGCCGGATCATAGGGCTGAGGTATCGCCAAGCTATGCGTGGGCAATCTTCTGAGTGACGCGCTGGCACCGGTGACGGTTAGTTCTGGTGCGCCTGCCGCAGTGTCGTCCGACGGTGGATGCAGCGCTAGGGCTTGAGCGGCGTGCTCCGCCCCTAACAGCACGTTGAGCAGCGAGCCCTCCGGCGCAACCGGGACTGCCTCACCCGATTCCCGGGAGAGAGTGCCGCTTAAGAAAGCGGCAACTCGCGCGCGCGTAACACCGACATACAGCAAGCGCTTGAGTTCCTCGTGATCCTTTTTCTTTTGTAACCAGTTAAGGTAGTTATAGAGCGACTGGGATGTAGAATCTCCGTCATTTGCGGCGATCAGGAGTCCCCGGGCACGGGCTGTGTGTTGCCAATGCCACCGAATCAAGTCACGTTGCACTCCCCGTGTTCTCTTGCTCAGTAACGGCATGAACACGTAGTCGAATTCCAGGCCTTTGGCCTTGTGCATCGTGAGAATACGCACAGCGAGTGGATCGATTGTTTGGCCCGCTGTGCTCGTCTGTAAATGGCGCTCCAGCCAACCAACATCCAGACCCACGCCTGCCTGATCCGCCGCCCTGACCGCTACAAAAAGCGACTGCACAGCTTCAAGGTCAGCCTGCTGGCAGCATTGTGGGCCGCCTAAACGCAACCAGATCTGCTCCAGCCAAACAGTCAAGGCAAGGCGATCCTGTCGCTCGAGACCCCATCGCAGCGCGATTTCAAGATGCTGGGCACGTTGCACATCATTACCAGTCAGCACAGAAGACGCATCAGACAGCACTGCCAGTAGGTCAAAAGGCCGTTCGGGGTGAGGCGCCAACAGTTGATTGATCGCATTCAGACCTAAGCCGCACCACGGCGTTCTCAGTAAAGCCAGTGCTGCCACATTATCGGCCGGGTTGATAAGCCAAGAGGTTAATGCCAGAAGATCTCGCACTGCGGGATTCTCTGATAGCGCCTGCACCACATCACCGATGAAGGGCACGCGGTGAGTGGACAGTGCTCGGGCGACATGCTTGGCATGAGAGCGGGTCCTAACGAGAACAGCGATGCTGGCTTCAGGAATTTCATCGCGCAGTGCAGCGATCTTGGCCGCCAAATATCGCGCTTCGGCGTCTTCTGCTGATTCCTCAAAGAGCCTGACGTGAACACCCGGTGACGCCCCATCGATCTCGTCTTGCGTGCACTCAGCCCAGACATGGCTGACGCGGCCATAGTTGGGTTGATCCGTGCTGCCAAATAACGACGTGAAGGCTTTGTTCACCCAGTCAATGACTGGAGCGCAGGAGCGAAAATTTCGTGTCAGTTCAAGTGACTCCAGCGGCAAGCCTGCCAACTCACCTTGGCGCGCCTGAAGAAACAACGATACGTCTGCGTCCCTGAATCCGTAGATGGACTGCATAGCGTCGCCCACAACAAACAGCGTGCGCGGATACGCTGCGCCTTCATTGTGTTCGTACCAACCCCGCGTTATGCGTTCCAACAGCATCGCTTGTGATGCTGAAGTGTCCTGAAACTCATCAATCAGGATGTGCTCGATCTGGTAGTCCAATCGCTCTGCAAGGCGCGTGGGTTGCTCATCGGGACCCAGCGCTTGTAGCGCGGCAAGCGTAATGTGGGTGTGATCGACCTGACCCGACTCCTGAAATACGACAAGCAAATGTGCCTGTAGTGCAGGCAATAGAGACGAGATCAATACCACCAGATCCCATGCTGCATCACCGGGCTCATGAGCGGGGATGAAAAGCGTTTCGGCTAACGCATCGCGCAGGCGCTCGTCACTCGACAACGGCTCTAGGATAGAAACAAATTGGGACTTCAGCTCGCTGCCAGCGGGAAAACCCAGATTTTTGTTCACGCCGCCCGGCTTCCGCCACCCGTGCTCTTTGGTCAGCAGCGTGCGTGCTAATTCGCGCCAGTCCTGCACATTGCTCTCTGCGGGCACAAGGCGGACTCCGGGCTTATCAAGGTTTTTCCTTGCATCGCAGACCAGCTGCTCTAACACGCCCAACTGAGACCCTAGCGACTGGGCTATACCTGCCAGATGTTGGCTTGTCAGCTCCTGAAGTGTTCGCCGAATCGCGAATTCTGCAGCGGACGGATCACGGTGTTGGCCAACAACACTTCCCCAATCCCCCCTGCGTTGAAGCAAAGCCACCAGTAGATCACTGACCTTGCTCCAGCGATTATCAAACTGCAGTAAAAGGCGACGGATCCCCTCTCCGATTGGGCCGTTCCCTGCCTGAAGCAGGAAGCTTCGTACCGCGTCTTCATAGAGCGGCTGCGCATCATCAACAGGCTCGACCGCACCTCCGATCCCACTCAGAATCGGCATTTGGCGCGCGAGCTCATGACAAAAACTGTCGATCGTCCTGAGGTTCAGGGACATTTCATCCAAGCACCATCCCAGATCTGCAGCGTGCGTCAGTAAGCCTTGGGCAAGCTGTCTCGTCACCCTCTCATGAGGCGCTGACACAGGCGTGTCGATTCGAGCTTGCTCTAACTTTTCAAGAACCCGCTGAGCCATTTCACTAGCTGCTTTGCGGGTGAAGGTAATGGCTACAACCTGTTCAGGCCGCTGCACCCGTGTCAGCAAAGCCAACAACCGCTGAGTGAGCAATTCGGTTTTCCCGGAACCCGCTGGAGCAGAAACACAAAAGCTCCTCGTCGGATCAATCGCCTGATCACGGGCCGACTGATCAGTTGCCGTCATGACCTGCTTTCCTCTCGGGGCTCGTCGGCATAATCGACGTGCTGAATGCGACAGATCGAAGAGAGTGAACAGTACTGACAGGCCGTCGGCGTCGGGTCGACAGTGGCCTCGCCCTGAGCAAAATCCGCAGCCAGATGCTCCAGCACCTCTTTCCAGCGTCGAGTGAGCGCTGGCCAATCGTCAGCGAATCCGTCAGTCTGCTTGCTCAAAGGCGGTGCTTCTCGATTGGTCAACGTATATCGCTCACCCAGGGCGACTAATTTAACGGGGTCGCTGACTGACAGCTCGCCAAAGGCGATCCCTTCGATATCCTCGTCAAGCAGCGTGTAAAGCGGTAACTGGGGCTCTTGGGGCTTATCGCCCAGCCAGTGCGTTTTCGCTGGCGCGCGAGATTTGTAATCGATGACCACGCTCCCGCCGGCTTCCATGCGATCGATGCGATCAGGCCTAAGGGAGAGTGTGACGTTCCCGAGGGTCAGCGAGTGTTCGGCTTCGAGTTGGTCCACAACGAAAGGTTCTTTTCTGGATTTTTCCAGTGCCATCCACTCAGCCATGACGCGGAGTAGAACCTCTTTTTCGAGATCCCAGCACGATGCTCCAACACGCTCTCGCAAACTAAATCCGCGACCTTCACAACCCCGCTCCATAGCTGCCATGGCTTCCGTCACGGCTGAATCGATCTGGGTGCTTAGCTCGGTATCGTCAAGACGCAGCAACTGCGACTGCGACTGAGCGTAGCGCCAGAAGTGGAATAATGCGTCATGGAAAAGCGCACCGCGCTCTGCGGCAGAGAGTCCAATCACGGGGTCTGCTATCTCGGTCGGGCGAAATCGGTGCTTGATGAAGGCACGAAACGGACAGGCGGCCTGATCCTTGATCAAAGAAGCCCCGCCGATCTGCGAATCGGAGTTGACCACAAGGGGTGGCTCCGCCGGCATGGGTTCCGTTATCCGATCTAGAGTCCAAGTTGAAGGAAACTGGGCAACCCGCCCCGCGCTCGGAGTCGCGGGGGGCAACAATCCGCTGGGATATCGAGGCAAGTCTTGATCCCAGCAGTGGTAGCTGGCAATGACTTCAGCGCTACCTGCAATCCATGCCGATAGCATGGTGTCTGCCTCCTCCCTCAAAAGCGCATCATCGAAGCTAGGGAGCCGTAACTGTTTTTGTATCGCAGCAGGTATAAACGGCTCAAGACGACGCGGAGTTGGGAAGACATGTTGTTGCGCCCCACACACCCACATTGCGTCAAACTGCCCTCCGAGCGCCTCCAGCGGTCCGAGAACCTGAATGCTGTCCTGGGGTGTTTTCGGCTGAAACATCGTAGCCGCCAAGCACTCTCGCCAATAATCCAACGCGCGGGAAAAGTGCTGATGAGGCAGAATGGTTGCGAGCGTCGCAAGCGCATCAAAGCTATCTTCGAGATGATTCAGCTGTTGGTACTCAATGGAATCCAGTCCCGATCGGTAGGGCCACCCCCAGAGAGCAATCCGGTGCCTGATGACCTCTGCCCACTCAGCGAGACTCTTTATCCCGATCGTGGCGCGGTCAGATTTTGTGCAGCGCAGAATCTCTGTCAGCTTCATTTCCGGCGCAAACATCATGCCGAGATGTAGACCTTGCTCTATCGTGATCGAATGGCTGCCACTCCTGAATTGCGCGGATATCAGCTGAAGGTGCTCGTGACCCGCGCTGGAGACTTCCAGATAGGGTGATCGCAGCAGCGACAACCATTGATGAGAAGTGATAGGCCGTACTTCCCACTCCAGTGCCAGTAGCAGATCCCGGTACATCGGTGTGCTCCCCAGCGGCATGCCGGTAGAGAAATTGACGGGCAGGTCGTTGTAGCTCGCATCAAGGCAATCAAACACCTCGCGCAGGTGGTACTCCAAGGGCCCACGATCAGTCGCCATATCCAGCAATACGATGCCAATCCGCTGCAATCCGTTTTCGCTCTGGTCCCTCGCCCAACGCGCTACGGTCCAGAGTTCGTCTTCGCGCGTCGAAAATTCAACGACTTTGCATGGGTTCTGCGTGTTTATCGTCGGATGTAATCGCGTCACCTCACACAAGTGGTCAAGGACATTTGACGTCAGTGGCGGGAGGGCAGGATAGGGATACAACGCCACGCAGGGCCTCTCCTCCGGCGTCACGGTGCGCAGCTGCTGGTAGGCCTGATACCGCGTGATCGCACCGCGTGCGGACAGCTGCTCTGAGAACACCCTCACCCAAGAGGCAAATACAGCGCAATCATCATCGTATTTAAAAAAGTCCCAAAGGCTCTGGATTCCCTCAGCGTTATGCATCAATAACTTGTGCCAGGCAGACTGCGCTCGCAGTGCAGCGGATTTGGGGTGCGACAGTGAGAAGCTACCCCGCTTTTCCATATCCTCGCGCACCACGTACTGCCAAAGCGCCTGCTCTTGCAACGGAGACAGTAACTGAGCAGCAGGGAGACGCCCCGACTCAACTGCGTTCCGCCATTGTTGTTCGAGCCACGCATCAACCGGCTGTACAGAGGGTGGACGCGCCACCGTGTGGGTAAGCTGAGATAGCCAGCTGTGGGTAATTTGTCGGGCTAGACGCTTTCCCGGAGTGAGAATCAGTTGCCCGGACTCGAGATAAGAAGAAAACAGCGGGAGATCAGCAGATGCCCTCATTGGCGCAGTATCCCATGGCCCACTCGGGCAACAAAGCGAGAAGCGGCTGCGGTAGCTGAATTTGCAAAAACAAGCACGTACACTGCGCCTCCTGCAGGGAAAGCATCCCGCATAACAAAGGTAGATCCTCAGTGACAGCGAGCAATACCCACAATGTGAACGTGGCCGACCAACGGGTTCTCATGTCCCCCGCTGAACTACGGGAGCAGGTTGCCGTATCGGACCCGCTTTCTCAGTTTGTCGCCGAGTCTCGACAGACCATCGAGGCGATTATCGACGGCAAAGACGACAGGCTCATGGTTGTCGTAGGGCCCTGCTCAATCCATGACGTCGACGCCGCACTCGAGTATGCGCGCCGATTGCGTGCACTGTCAGACCGGGTCTCAGAGCAGCTGTATATCGTGATGCGAGTTTATTTCGAAAAACCCCGTACCACTGTCGGCTGGAAGGGCTTGATTAACGATCCTGCGCTGGATGACTCCTTCGAGATTGAATCTGGACTGAAGATAGGACGCAGGCTTCTGCGAGACATTCTGAGCCTCGGCCTGCCAACCGCCACAGAGGCACTTGATCCCATCACTCCCCAGTATCTCCACGACCTGATCAGCTGGTCCGCTATCGGCGCCCGCACCACGGAATCCCAAACACACAGGGAGATGGCCAGCGGTCTCTCCTCCCCGGTGGGCTTCAAGAATGGCACCGACGGAGGGTTCACGGTTGCGATTAATGCGCTGCAATCGGTTGCCCACTCGCACCGGTTTCTCGGCATCAACTCTGAGGGTCGGGTGTCGGTGTTTGAAACAAAAGGCAACCAGTATGCGCACGTCGTGCTGCGTGGGGGGAGCGGCGGGCCCAATTATTCACCTGAAGCCATTGCGCAGTGCGAGGCATCGCTGCAAAAAGCGGAGCTACCCGTCCACATCATGGTTGATTGCAGCCATGCGAACTCAGAGAAAGACCCCTCTCGACAGCCGGCAGTTGCTAGAGAGGTAGTGCGGCAGATCGCGGAGGGAAACCAATCGATAATGGGACTGATGCTAGAGAGCCATCTCGAGGCAGGAAACCAATCGATACCGGAGGATCCCTCAGCCCTTCGCTATGGGGTCTCCGTAACCGATGGCTGTATTGATTGGGACACGACAGAGACACTGCTCATTGAGCTAGCGACTGCCTTGGCAAAGTGAGAAAAAAGTCCCGAGCCCCAATCGGCCGTAAGCCCTTCAGTAGTAGGCCTGACTGCGATCGCTGTGGTCAGTGTTGTCACGAACGCCGGCCAGTTGCGGAATCTGTTCCAACAGGGTTTTTTCAACACCCCCTTTGAGCGTCATATCCACAGCGCTACAGCCCTGACAGCCGCCACCAAACTGCAACACAGCAAACTGGTCTTCGGTCACTTCGATCAATGACACCTCACCACCATGCGCAGCCAGCGATGGGTTCACTTCGTTGTACAAGACGTAGTTGATCCGATCTTCGATGGGGCTATCGTCCGATACCCGTGGCATTTTCGCATTGGGCGCTTTAATGGTGAGTTGCCCCCCCATTCGATCCGCCGAGTAATCAACGAGCGCATCCTCCAGAAACGGAATACTCCTGCCCTGGAACCAGGCCGTGAATTGCTCAAAGGCCTGTTCGACGTCACCTTCCTCAAGGTCGCCGTCTCGACAATAAGCAATGCAAGTCTCGGCACGCGGTGTACCCGGGTCGTTAATGAATACCCGGACACCCAAAGCGTCCTCCTGCTTGGAAAGCAGCTCAGCCAAATATTCCTGTGCGGATTCGGTAATCGTGATCATCGCGGGGTCGCAACCTAATAACCAACTATATTAGTCGGATAATACTCTGATCTTGTGTGGGTGCCAATGAATCGAGATCGCGGTGGTTTCTGGATCGCCTGATGCACTGATCCCTGCTCAAGGAGACGCTGCGACCAGGCAGCCTGTCGTGGATCCAGTCTGCGTGCTGGTGCAAGCGCATCGGCCTTGGCGATACACTGGCCCAATAGATAACTTAGTGAAATCAATGACTGAACCTAGAGACTCGGTTGACTCGCCTACAAACGGAGAAGTCGCACAAAATGTGACCCGGCTGACTTGGAGGCAAACACTGAGCTCTGCGCTCGCGGCAGGTTTGGGAGTTCAAAGCGCCCACAACCAAGAGCGAGATTTTACTGCGGGATCCACGCGTCGCTTTATCGTAACGGGCGTGATCTCGACTGCGCTGTTTATCGGCGCGCTGATCAGTGTTGTCAGATTCATCGTAGCGTGACGGCACCTCTCGACCTTTCAGCCCTGGCAGAGGACATCCGCGTTGCTCAGGCGACGATTGCTCGGTTCGTATCATCCACCCCCCTCCTCCGCATGCCCACGCTTGACCGGCAGCTAAACGCCGAAGTTTTCCTGAAAGCGGAATGTCTGCAACCCACCGGATCTTTTAAGCTCAGGGGGGCGCTGTATGCCATGGCACGGCTGCGACAGAGCGGCGCGACTGAAGTCATCGCGTTCTCTTCAGGCAACCACGGTATCGGCGTGGCCTATGCGGGTCGATGCTTCGGTATGACCGCAACGATTGTCGTCCCACACGATGCGCCAGCCGCCAAGATCGCATTCATTAAATCCCTCGGGGGCAATATCGTGAGTTACAACCGGCAAAACGAAGACCGCGAAACGGTTGCCGCTACGCTACAGGCACAGCGTAATGCCCCCCTAGTGAAGCCCTATGATGACTGGCACACCATTGCCGGTCAGGGTACTTGTGGTCTTGAAGTGACCCAGCAAACGGACATCGAGTACGACAGCGCCATCGTGTGCACAGGGGGTGGGGGTCTCATGGCAGGGGTCGGGACAATACTCAAACAGCACTCCCCCTCTATCCGGCTACTGACGGCGGAACCCGAAGGCTGGGATGACCACCGTGCATCGCTTGCGCTGGGAAAGAGAGTGGCTGCGCCGGCGACGGGATCCGAGCTCTGTGATGGACTGCTGGCACCGATGCCCGGAGAGCTGACGTTCGCAGTGAACATCGCTAATGGCGTGACCGGTCTGACTGTGACAGACAGCACTGTGAAAACGATGATGCAGTGGGCATGGCGCCAACTGGGACTTCGCCTGGAGCCCAGTGGTGCAGTGGCACTGTCGGCTCTCTGGCAGCATCAGGGAGAGTTTGGAGGTCAGCGAGTGCTGATCACATTAACTGGCGGTAACGTCGATGCGGATCGTTTTGCTGCGGCAATAGAATCAGCTGGGAAAACCGCTCAACCAAATCACTAGCGTTACAAGGACAACGCAGATAATTGCCGTGGCGGCGATCGCGTCTGCCACACCGTCTTCCATGTTGCTCTTTGCCATACCCTCTGCTCCTTAGCGCTGAGTGATGCGTGCGTTCGTGTCCTTTCGCCCAAGATCAAGGGCTCACTGACTGCAGCGCATCCGACTCAAGAAAAAATGTCATCGACCACAGCATCTGCGTCCGCGGGATTGTAAGCGCAGCCGGGTCCTTTACGCTACTTTTGCGGCCCCCTTCTAACGCGAATCACCAGCCACCCATCTTGGATACTGCGCGCCACGACCTGTGCCACACTATGTATTGGCAGAATGGGTGCTGTTACTGGCAAACCCGAGCTTTAGAGCGCGTCTGCGACCTTGTTGGGACATGTTATGGAATCAGGTATTACCTTCACTTTCGCTGCCATTTTTCTCGGCGCTGCCGTGTTGTCTTCGGTCGCGCTCTATGCCCGCCAACCTATCATCATTGCGTATATCGCTCTTGGTGTTGCGCTCGGTCCTTTTGGGTTGGCTGTGGTGTCTGATACTGACCTGGTGTCCGATGCAGGACATGTCGGGATCATTTTTCTACTGTTCTTACTCGGCCTAGACATGAAACCCTCGGCACTGTGGAACAGCCTGCGCCAATCCACAGTCGTCGCATTGGTGTCTGCGACTGCTTTTATCGCTGTGGGATATAGCACAGCACTATTGGCTGGCTTCGAGGGGGCTGATGCCGCCCTGATTGGTGCGGCACTGATATTTTCGTCGACCATTATCGGCATCAAGCTCCTCCCAACAACGGTGCTACATCATAGACACCTCGGAGAGCTGATGATCGCGCTGCTGTTGTTTCAGGACTTGCTCGCGATCATTGTGCTTGTTGTGATGGAGAGCCTTGGGGGGCAGAACCAGTCCCTTTCGTGGCAGGACATCTCTCGTCCATTGCTGGCGCTGCCGCTCCTCGCCTTGGTGAGTTGGGCCAGCGTGCGTCTCGTTTTACTAGCGCTGATCAAGCGCTTTGACCGCTATCACGAGTACATTTTCTTGTTGTCTATCGGGTGGTGTTTGGGGCTCGCGGAGCTCTCGGTGTGGCTAGGATTGTCAGCAGAGATTGGCGCTTTCATTGCAGGCATCAGCATCGCCAGCAGCCCAATCGCGCAGTACATTGCGATCAGCCTCAAGCCTTTACGCGACTTTTTCTTGGTTGTGTTCTTTTTCTCGGTCGGTAGCGGGCTCGATGTTGCCGCGTTGCCACAAGTGATATTGCCCGCTGCCCTTATCGCGGGCATTCTCTTGCTGCTGAAGCCGGCGATTTACTACGTATTGGTGAGGGGGGTTTTTGATGAGCCCAAACTTGCTTGGAATCTTGGCCTAAGGCTCGGGCAATGCAGCGAGTTTGCACTGCTCATTGCTTTCCTGGGCTTATCGAATGGGTTGCTCAGCGTGCCGGCAGCGACACTCATCCAAGCAACCACGGTGATTACACTGCTGGTCTCATCTTACTGGGTCGTGCTCACGCTCCCGACGCCGATTGCCATCCGCGAAGGGTTACGCAGAGACTAAATCAGAGAGGAAAGCCTGCCGCCGCCTCGCGGCAGCAGGCCGTAACGTTAGATCGCGGCCTCTAGTTCCGGAAGCGCTTCAAACAGATCAGCGACGAGGCCGTAGTCGGCTACTTGAAAAATAGGCGCGTCTTCGTCTTTGTTGATCGCAACAATGACTTTACTGTCCTTCATCCCTGCCAAGTGCTGTATCGCACCCGAGATGCCAACAGCAATGTAGAGGTCAGGCGCAACGATCTTTCCGGTCTGACCAACCTGATAGTCGTTAGGCACAAAACCCGCGTCAACGGCCGCTCGCGAGGCACCAATGGCTGCGTTCAATTTATCAGCGATGCCCTCGAGCAGGCTGAAGTTGTCACCGTTTTGCATACCGCGACCACCGGAGATCACGACAGAGGCCGACGTCAGTTCAGGTCGGTCAGATTCGGCCACTTCTTCGCGGATAAACTGAGACACCCCGGCATCGTGGGCTGACGCGCAGGCCTCAACGGCGGCACTGCCACCGGAAGCAGGCACCGCATCAAAAGCGGTGGTGCGCACAGTGATAACCTTCTTCGGATCAGATGACTGAACGGTCGCAATAACGTTTCCAGCGTAGATGGGGCGTTTGAATGTATCGGCACTGTCAACGGACAAAATGTCAGAAATCTGGCCTACGTCGAGTAACGCAGCGACTCTCGGCATAATGTTCTTGCCGTTGGCTGTGGAAGGCGCCAACAGATTGTCATAGTCAGCCCCCAATTCTGCGACCAACAGGCTGACGTTTTCTGCCAATTGGTGCTCGTAGGCTGCATTGTCTGCACAGATTACCTTGGCGACGCCAGGCACCTGCGCGGCCGCTTCAGCGGCTGCCCCGCAGTTGGCTCCTGCAACCAGAATATCAATGTCGCCGCCCAGAGCGTTGGCTGCCGCCACGGCATTCAGGGTTGCCGCCTTGAGCGACGCGTTATCGTGTTCCGCAATGACTAACGTTTTCATCCGATCACCTTTGCTTCATTCTTCAATTTGTCGACCAACTGGGCCACGTCTTCCACTTTGATACCCGCTGCGCGTTCCGGAGGCGGTGCCACGCCGACCTGAGTGACGTGGGACTGAACCTCAACTGAGAGCTGTTCCGGCGTCAAAGTCTCCAGCGGCTTTTTCTTTGCCTTCATGATATTCGGTAAAGAAGCGTACCGCGGCTCATTAAGTCGGAGATCCGTGGTCACGATTGCCGGCAAGGTTAGCGAAATCGTTTGTAGGCCGCCGTCCACCTCTCGCACGACCTCCATAGAACCATCACCAATCTTGAGTTCCGAGGCGAAGGTGCCCTGCCCCATTCCGGTCAGTGCTCCCAACATTTGCCCAGTTTGGTTGTTGTCGCCGTCAATAGACTGCTTGCCCATGATGACCAGGTCAGGACTTTCCTGAGCGATCACGCCTTTCAATAGCTTCGCGATAGCCAGCGGCTCTGGCTTGCCCTCCACCTCGACGTGAATACCCCGATCTGCGCCGAGGGCCAAGGCTGTTCGGATTTGTTCCTGGCAGCTACTTTCACCCACTGATACGGCAACAATTTCGGTGACTGTCCCGGCCTCCTTCAAGCGAACCGCCTCTTCCACGGCGATTTCACAAAACGGGTTGATGGCCATTTTGACGTTATTCAGATCGACGTCGGTGCCGTCCGCCTTAGCGCGGACTTTGACGTTGTAATCGACCACGCGTTTTACCGCGACCAGTGCTTTCATGGTGACTCCAGATAATGTGGAACTATCAGTTTTTACGAGCTCTCGGGCGTCATGTGCCCTGTTTTTACGGGTTATTACCCCCTATATTTTTTAGCTGTGCCCGGCCCTTCCAAAACGATCGGGCTTACCGGGACCTCTACCCCGCATCGCTGTGAGGGAGCGGACTATACCCGGAATGAATGCCGAGGTGACCTTGGCTGACTTTGGCCGCATTTAAGGCTTTTCGGCACGCCAGATTACCTGCTCCCACCGCGTGCTTAGTGTATCATGCCGCCCGAAATACGAGCACCCAGCGAGCCGGGATTGTAATCCATTTTGGTGATGTTGGAGATAACCAAAACCCCCCCAAACAAATCATGAGGTGTGGTGTGGAAAGAGAGTCGATGGAATTTGATGTAGTGGTCGTTGGAGCAGGCCCGGCCGGCTTGTCGGCGGCTATTCGACTGATGCAACTGGCAGAGTCTGAGGGCAGAGAAACCTCGGTGTGCGTCGTGGAAAAGGGTTCTGAAGTCGGCGCGCACATTCTCTCGGGGGCCGTTCTCGAGCCACGCGCACTCGAGGAGTTATTCCCCGATTGGAAGGAGCGTGGCGCCCCGCTTAATACCGCCGTGACCGGCGACACGTTTTACTTCTATACAGGGCAGACCAGCGCGATCAAGCTGCCCGGCTTCGCCATCCCCCGCCCCACGCACAACGACGGCAACTACATCGTGTCGATGGGAAATGTCTGCAGGTGGCTAGCCGAGCAAGCTGAAGGCATGGGCGTCGAGATCTACCCTGGATTCACTGCGGCGGAAGTCCTGTTTGATGACGCAGGAGCGGTGAAGGGCATCGCGACTGGCGAGATGGGTGTTGGCGCGGACGGCAAACAGAAGGACAGCCACGTCCCCAGTATGGAGCTTCACGCCAGATACACCGTATTTGCAGAGGGTTGTCGCGGCCATCTCGGCAAACAGCTCATATCGCACTTTGGGCTGGACGACGGCAAGGATCCCCAGCACTACGGAATTGGCATCAAAGAAGTGTGGAAGATTGATCCGGAAAAACACCACGAGGGTCTGGTGGTCCACGGCATCGGATGGCCACTATCAGAATCAAATTCCAGTGGCGGTGCGTTTCTGTATCACGCAGAGAACCACGAGGTCTATCTAGGCCTTATCGCTGACCTCAATTACAGCAACCCTCACCTGAGCCCCTTCGAGGAATTCCAACGCTGGAAGACCCACTCTAAAACCCGCGAGGTGCTAGAGGGCGGTGAGCGCGTGGCCTACGGTGCAAGAGCGCTCGCGAAAGGCGGACAGAACTCGCTGCCAGAAATGGCCTTCCCGGGCGGCGTATTGGTTGGTTGTGATGCAGGAACCCTGAACAGCGTGAAAATCAAGGGCAACCACACGGCCATGAAAAGCGGAATGCTGGCGGCAGAAAGCATGTTTGCCGCCCTGCAGCTGGAAGAGCCACCCGCAACGCTCAGCGACTTTTCGGAGCGATTAAAACAGTCATGGCTGGGCAAGGAACTGCATAGCTCTCGTAACTTCTCCGGTTTTATGCACAAGTTTGGCACGCTACTCGGCGCAGCGATGGTATGGATTGACCAAAATATCTTTGCGGGCAGGCTCCCCTTCACGTTGCATGACAGCAAGCCAGACTATGCCTGTCTCGAGGAGGCCTCAAAAGCCAAATCAATCGACTACCCCAAACCCGACAATAAAATCACCTTTGACCGACTGTCTTCGGTGTTTATGTCCAACACAAATCATGAAGAGGATCAGCCCTGCCACTTAACGCTAAAGGACAACTCGATCCCGATCCTGGTCAATCTGCCAAAGTATGCGGAGCCCGCACAGCGGTATTGTCCTGCAGGGGTGTATGAGATCGTAGAAGAGTCCAAGGGTCCGCGCTTTCAGATCAACGCTCAGAACTGCGTGCACTGCAAAACCTGCGACATCAAAGACCCATCACAAAACATCACCTGGGTGACGCCAGAGGGCTTTGGTGGGCCGAACTACCCCAATATGTAAATAGCCAGCCCGCTAGGCCAGAAAAAACCGTGAACCATGACTCACAATGCTGTGCGCTTCGTCTGCCATATCGACTAAACGATACCAGGCAGGCCTAGAGCACAGTGCCGTCAGGCCATAAGGCAGGTCGATATAAGCAGCTCCTCCGGCCCGTGACTCGGGTTTGAGAGGATGGTCCGCCGAAACAGGAAAGCTCCCCCCGGCATTCAACGTCGCAGTCAACTGGGGCCCCTCATCGCCATTGAGCATGGAAAAGTCGATAATGATGAGTGGGTGCAGGGCTACGTCCACCCGGCACTTTTCGACCGGTGTCACGAGGTAAAACTCACCGTCCGACTCTTTTCTGAGGATGCCAGCAAAAAGCTGCCATAACTCGGCGCGTTTTATCGGCACGCCCTCGTGAAACCATGTGCCGTCCGCAGCAATGGCCATATCAACGTCGCCACAGTACTCCGGGTTCCAGGTGTCCAGTGGCGCAGGATGGCGGCCGTTTACCGACAGCACCGCATTCCTCGCTATGGCGTAGTGCCGGTCGGGCACCTTGCCGAGCAAGTCCTGTAACTGGCCGTCGCCGTTATCGGGTGTATGTGGCACTAGGCAAGAATGAGGGAGTCATTGACTCAGCGGATGACAATGTCAGCGGCGTCGCGCTGATGCAGCAGAAATTCATCAAATGCCAACCGCTGTTGCTCGTTACCCCGTAACGCATTCAACTGTTGCTGCTCACCTTGATTAAGCCGCTCAATCGCGCCCGCCGACACCCGCGCCAACTGAACAATGGCATAGCCCTCATCGGGTACAGGTACTGCACGCAGCGAGGTTTCATTGGACGCGCTCATCGCAAACGCGGCATCCAGAACGCTCCCCGGGAGCTGGCTGAACAGTCGTGTCGCGGCGAGTTCTACTCGCCATTCGAGACCCAGCTCTTGCGCCGCCGCCTCGAATGACTCGCCCTGATTCAGCAGTTGCTCTGCCCGTTGCGTTATCTCAGCCAAGGCGGACGCTTCAGCATTGGCTTCCAACTGCGCTCTCACGTCGCGCTCTACTTTAGACAGCGGCGCAACCTGCGGAGGCTTGACCTCATGAACGCGCACTACGGCGTACCGTTGTCCTGATAGCTCGATGACGTCACTGTTGTTTCCCGCATCTTTGACGTCTTCGGTGAAAGCAATCTCACGCAGACGAGCCTCTTCAAACACTCCTGCGCCGTTGTCTAATGAGAATGGCGTGGACCGCTGTACTTCAGCGTCAATCGCTCCGGCCGGCTCGGCAAGATCGGCGGCATTGAATACCAAGTCCCGTAGCTCCTCCACAGCGATCAGCAACTCGCGTTCAGCTTCCGCCGCCTCGATCGAAGCGCGCAGTTCAGCCTTTACACTTTCATACTCGACAGATTCGCCGGAAATCCGCTCTTCGAGTCGGATAAAGTGCGTGCCCGCGTCGGTTTCGACCGGCGAGGACACTTCCCCGGGCTCACTGAGATTCGCGATTGCGTCTTCCATTTCATCAGGAAACGCGGTGCCGTCGGTGAATCCCAATTCTCCTCCGAGACTGGCGGAGCCCAAATCATCAGAGAGCTCAGCTGCCACATCAGCAAACGCCTCCTGGCGCGCAAGTCGATCCGACACAGTATCAATGCGTCCCGCAAAATCGGCATCTGACTCGCTATCACTTTGGATGAGCAGAATATGCGAAACACGCGCTTGCTCCGCGACCTCGTATTCGTCCTTTACTGCTTCGAACTGATCTCGCACTACCGATTCGTCTACGCTGACAACAAAGTCCTCGAGATCGAGCAGGATAAAATCCGCAACGATTTGCTCAGGATTGAAAAAAGACGCCTGATTCTCGTCGTAGTAACGCTGTACCGCGTCATCGGACAAGTCATCTTCAGACACAAGGTCAGTTTCCGAGATAACGAGGTAGCGTACGTCCCGCTCCTCGGCCAAGAGATTCGCGGAGGCTGCTCGCTCCGTGCCGGTCGTGAATTCTGTCTCGCTGATCGCCGTCTGCAGTTGTGTCAGCAAGATATCCTCGGCTTGGGCACGCCGGAAACGCTCGGGGGTATAACCGGCATTAGCTAGCACGCTGCGGTATGCGTCAGCCGAAAACTCACCATTGAGCTGAAAGGCCTCGACTGCGGTAATCGACTTGCCAACTTGTGCCTCTGAGGCAACCAAATTCAGTGTGCTCGACTTCTGTAACAGCAGGGTCCGCTGAATCAGGGAATCCAAAGCTCGAGGTTGTAAACGGTCATCATCAAGCATTGCGGGGTCAATATCGTCTCCCAAAATACTGACCAGTTGGCGCTTTTGCTGGGTCACGGCTTCCTGCAGTGCAAAGGGGCTAATTTCCTCGCCATTGATTTCCGCGACTGAGGTTCCAGCTCCGCCAGGCAGTAACGTCTCCAATCCGAAGGCGGCGAAGGACAACACGATCAGGCCGATGATGATTTTTGCAGCGGTGCTCTGGGCGCCCTGGCGCATAGATTGCAGCATGGTGTCTCTATTCTCTCTGCTAAAAAACGCCCGGCTCGCGGACGTAACTGGCTTTTGACGGTTCGGCGCTAACGATGGCGCGTGACCAATCGAAGATGGCCAGACAAAAAGAAGGCGCTCTGAGGCGCCTTCCATGAAACCGTCACCAAGACGGTTTGCAGGTTCATTTACTTGTTAACGGCATCCTTAAGAGCCTTACCTGCCTTGAACCCTGGCGTGTTCGAGGCCGCGATTTGGATGGTTTCACCCGTTCGCGGATTACGGCCCTGACGCGCCGCGCGCGCTTTCACGGAGAAAGTACCGAAGCCTACCAGTGAAACGCTGCCGCCTTTGGCGAGCGCGCCCGTGATGGCACTGATCGCAGCATCCAATGCACGACCAGCAGAAGCTTTGGACAGATCCGCGTCTTCGGCGATGGCATCAATCAAGTCATTTTTGTTCACGTTGTTACCCCTCGAGTGGTTTGAGCTGAATATTCACCGGCACATATCTCAATGCCTGCGGTTAGGTTACTCCGGCTATTGAACACGGTCAACGCGTGAAACCCGCTAAATTAGTGGGATCTGGGGCGATTGGTTCCTTCTGAACCCGTCTCGGCATCCTCCGCGGCGCTGACCCCCAATGAGCCCTCCAAATAGTCTTCATCGGACAAAGGCTCCGGTGAATTCTCCAACGCAATGGCCAGCACCTCATCGATCCATTTCACCGGACGAATATCAAGATTCTCTTTAATGTTGTCAGGCACCTCCTGGAGATCCCGCTCGTTCTCGTGCGGGATGATCACCGTGCTGATGCCTCCGCGACGCGCAGCCAAGAGCTTCTCCTTTAAGCCGCCGATAGGCAGCACCTCTCCGCGTAACGTGATCTCGCCGGTCATGGCGACATCGGCCCTGACAGGAATATCAGTAAGGCTGCTGACTAACGCGGTACACATAGCGATGCCTGCGCTAGGTCCGTCCTTCGGTGTGGCCCCCTCGGGTACGTGAATGTGGATATCACGCGCATCATGCGTGCGTGCGGCGATACCCAGTGACTGTGACTTGGCGCGCACTACCGTATTGGCGGCTTGAATAGATTCCTGCATGACGTCGCCAAGGGAACCGGTTTTGACCACGCGGCCCTTACCTCTTGTCGAGGCCACTTCAATAGTCAGCAGCTCGCCGCCCACTGAGGTCCAGGCGAGCCCCGTAACCTGCCCTACCTTGTTTTCTTGCTCAGCGGTTCCGAAGTTGTACTTACGGACACCCAATATATCCGGCAGCATCTCGGACGTAATGTCCTGGCCCGATTCACGCTCCTCCAGCGCAAACGCTTTGACCATCTTCCGGCAGACCTTCGCGACCTGGCGTTCTAGAGAGCGCACGCCTGCTTCACGCGTGTAGTAGCGAATGATATCCAGACACGCCGCCTCGGAGATGGCAATTTCACCCGCTTTGAGACCGTTCAGCTTGGTTTGCTTGGGTATCAAATAGCGCTGCGCAATATTCAGTTTTTCATCTTCCGTATACCCAGGAATCCGAATCACCTCCATACGGTCTAGCAAGGGGCCGGGAATGTTCATTGTGTTGGAGGTGCAGATGAACATCACGTCTGACAAGTCGTAGTCGACCTCCAGATAGTGGTCATTGAACGCATGGTTCTGCTCAGGGTCCAGCACCTCCAGCATCGCCGAGGCGGGATCTCCGCGGTGATCCATGCCCATCTTGTCGATCTCATCCAGAAGGAATAGCGGATTGCGTACGCCGGCCTTGGACATTTTTTGCAGTAACTTACCTGGCATCGAACCAATGTAAGTGCGGCGGTGCCCCCGGATTTCAGCCTCGTCCCGCACCCCGCCAAGCGCCATACGAATGAACTTCCGGTTGGTAGATCTCGCGATCGATTCCCCCAACGAGGTCTTCCCCACGCCGGGCGGACCAACCAGACACAGCACAGGCCCTTTTAATTTTCGGACGCGTTTCTGTACCGCAAGATATTCAAGAATTCTCTCTTTAACTTCTTCCAGACCAAAATGATCTTCATCGAGCACTTTTTGCGCGCGCTTCAGGTCGTGACGCACTTTGCTGCGCTTAAACCAGGGGATACTGACCATCCAGTCAAGATAACCGCGAACAACCGAAGCCTCAGCAGACATCGGAGACATCATCTTAAGTTTCCCAAGCTCCGCGTTAGCTTTCTCCAGCGCCTCCTCTGACATCCGGGCTTCGTTGATTTTGTTCTGAAGCTCGTCGATCTCGTTTGGCGCGTCGTCCATCTCGCCAAGCTCTTTCTGAATGGCTTTCATCTGCTCATTCAGGTAGTACTCCCGCTGGCTTTTCTCCATCTGTTTCTTGACGCGACCGCGGATCCGCTTTTCCACTTGGAACAGATCGATCTCGCCATCCATCAATGACTGCAGGTGCTCCAGACGCCCTCTCACGTCGGCGATCTCCAGAATGCGCTGCTTCTCCTCGAGATCGACACCCATGTGTGCCGAAATCGTGTCCGCAAGTCGCCCCGGCTCATCGATTCCGGACAGTGAAGTGAGCACCTCCGAGGGTACCTTTTTGCTCAGACCCACATACTTTTCGAACTGCTCTACGGTCGTCTTAACCAACGCCGCTGCATCTTTGCTGGGCAAAGGGTCGGCTTCGATCTGCCGCACCGACGCCACCGCGAATTCCTCATCGTCATCAATTGCCAATACGGCGGCTCGGTAACTGCCCTCCACAAGGACCTTGATTGTGCCGTCGGGCAGCTTGAGCAGCTGCAAAATATTGGAGACCGTGCCGACTTGATAAAGGTCGTCTACGCCAGGCTGGTCATCCGACGCATTCCTCTGAGCCACCAACAAGACCTGCTTGTTGTCTTGCATGGCGTGCTCCAACGCTTCCATGGAGCGTTCTCTGCCCACAAATAGCGGCAGGACCATGTGCGGATAGACAACAACATCTCGCAGCGGCAATAGCGGTAATTGGTGGTCTTGATCGGTCATCGTAAGCTCCCTTTCGAAGACACTGATATGAGGCTTCACAACAACGATTTAAAGGGCAAGGCACACAAAAAAAAGCACCTAATCGCGCAGCAACTAGATTGTTACCCCTGTGGGTAGGAACTGGATCGGTGGAAAAACCGGGTTCCATAGAGAACCCCCGGTCCTGCGCCTCATTCCTCGGCGCCGGCGGCCGCTGCGCTGGGAGTCTCGTAGACGAGCAACGGCTCGGAATCGCCTTTGACGACCGACTCGTCTACAACAAGCTTGGCAACGTCTGGCGTAGAGGGGATGGTGTACATCGACTCGAGCAGGATGCCCTCTAGGATCGACCGCAGACCGCGGGCGCCTGTTTTTCTCTCCATTGCTCGTTCCGCGACCGCCTGCAGGCCATCGTCACGGAAATCAATCTCTACACCTTCCATCTCGAACATCTTGGCGTACTGCTTGGTCAGAGCGTTTCTTGGCTCCGTCAAAATTCGGATCAGCGCTTCAGCGTCGAGCTCTTCCAGCGTGGCAATGATCGGGAGTCGGCCCACAAATTCAGGAATAAGACCGTATTGCACCAAATCCTCTGGCTGGAGGTCCGTTAGTGTCTCGCCGAAATTACGGGTCTCGTCCTTGCTTTTGACTTCAGCACCAAACCCGATACCGCCCTTCTCGGACCGATTACGGATCACCTTGTCTAGGCCGGCAAAAGCACCGCCGCAAATGAACAGAATGTTGCTGGTGTCGACCTGCAGAAACTCCTGCTGGGGGTGCTTGCGACCACCTTGCGGGGGAACAGACGCGACCGTGCCCTCAATCAGCTTCAACAGAGCCTGCTGCACGCCCTCTCCCGACACATCTCTCGTGATGGACGGGTTATCCGATTTGCGGGAAATCTTGTCTATTTCGTCGATGTAGACGATACCCATCTGCGCCTTGTCGACGTCGTAATCGCACTTTTGCAGCAGCTTTTGAATGATATTTTCGACATCTTCACCCACATAACCCGCCTCGGTCAGCGTGGTGGCGTCTGCAATCGTAAACGGCACGTCCAGCAGGCGCGCGAGTGTCTCCGCGAGCAGGGTTTTACCCGAGCCAGTAGGGCCAACGAGGAGGATGTTCGATTTGCTGAGCTCGACTTCGTCTGAGCCCCGGGAAGCCGGCGCGGCATTGCGCAGTCGCTTATAGTGGTTATAAACGGCCACCGCCAGAACGCGTTTGGCTTTTTGCTGACCAATCACATACTGATTCAGAATATCGTTGATTTCTGTGGGGATGGGGAGCTTCGCATCCTCACCTTCAGATTCAGCCTCCTGAATTTCCTCCCGAATGATGTCGTTACACAGGTCGACACATTCGTCGCAAATGAATACAGACGGACCCGCAATGAGCTTGCGAACCTCGTTCTGGCTCTTGCCGCAAAACGAGCAATACAGCAGCTTGCCGTTATCGCCTGAAGTGCTCTCGTCCGTCATATACTCTGCTCGTGGCCGATCTCAAGTCTGCCTACAACCTTGATACGTTTCCGGTGGTTTTGCAAGTACAGACCCGAGCGGACCCCATCGCTATCAGCGAGTCGAGATCACCTCATCAACCAGCCCGTACTCCACGCTTTGTTCAGCGCTCATGAACCGGTCTCGCTCGGTATCACGCTCGATGACATCCATCGGCTGCCCAGTATGGTCAGCCAACAGGCTGTTCAGGCGCTCTCTCAGGAAAAGAATCTCTTTGGCTTGGATCTCGATGTCGGTCGCCTGGCCCTGGGCGCCGCCGCTGGGCTGATGAATCATCGTTCGAGCATTGGGCAGAATGTAGCGCTTGCCCTTGGTGCCACCACTCAGTAGGAACGCACCCATCGAGGCGGCCTGACCAATGCACATCGTGCTGACATCCGGCTTAATGAATTTCACGGTGTCGTAAATCGACAGACCCGCTGTAACGGAGCCACCAGGACTATTGATGTAGAGATGCACGTCTTTGTCGGGGTTCTCTGATTCCAAGAACAGTAGCTGCGCAACCACGAGGTTGGCCATTTGGTCCTCGATGGGCCCGACAATGAAGATCACGCGCTCCTTCAGAAGCCGAGAGTAAATGTCGAAAGAGCGCTCCCCTCTGGAGGTTTGCTCGATGACCATGGGCACCAAGCCGAGGGCCTGTGGGTCCATGTCGAAACCGTGATGGCTCATGCGTGTTCCTTACTCATTAAAATTAAAACGAGATTCTAGCGCAGTCGCCCCGTGACTTGCGGCCGACTCGGCTCGATTCGGTTCAGCCTTGCTGCGCGGGTCGCGCTTTCGCGAGTGCATCCTGATAACTGCACTTCACTTCAGCGATCGCCGCGGTCGCCAGTAGCTTCTCCACGACAGCGTCCTCGAGAACGCGAGATTCGATCCCCGCTAGCTGCTCGTTTTCCGAGTAATACCAGTTAATGACTTCTTCGGGATCCTGATAGGTGGACGCTATGTCCTCGATTGCTTCCCTGACCTTGGCGGGCTCCGCCGACAGCTCGTACTGGCTGATCATTTCAGCCACGACCAGCCCGAGCTTTACGCGTCGCTCAGCCTGCTCTGAAAACATTTCATCGGGCAGTATTGTAGTCAGATCCAAGTCTTGGGGCGCTGCGCCGCCAAACTGCTGGAACATCTGCTGACGCATGGCATTGATTTCCTGCCCGATCAGAGCCGAGGGCAATTCCAAATCAGTATGCGCTGCAACAATCGCGTCCATCACCTGATTTTTGACGGAAGCTTCAACCGCGTTGCGCAGTTCACGCTCCATGTTCTGCTTTACCTCGGCACGAAAATCCTCCTCGGTGCCTTCCGAGAGGCCGTACTGTGAAAACAGTGTCTCGTCCACCGGAGCCAATTCCAACTCCTGAACTGTCTTCACCTGCACCTTGAACTCTACGTCTGCGCCAGCGAGATCTTCGCTCTGGTAATCCTCTGGGAATGTCAGATTTAAAGTTTTTTCTTCGTCTGCACTCGCACCAATCAAGCCGTCTTCAAAACCGGGGATCATGCGACCCGAGCCCAATTCGAGTGCGGTGCCCTCGCCAGAGCCGCCATCGAAGGCTTCTCCATCTCGAAGGCCTTGAAAATCAATGATGACGGTATCGCCTTCTGCGGCAACACGCTGCACATCGACCAATTTGCCCTGCTGCTTGCGGAACACCTCGATAATGTCGTCGATGTCGGCGTCGGTCACGTCGGCAACGGGTTTTTCAATGGACAAATCGTCAAGGCTGATTACCTCGACTGCCGGGAACACTTCGAAGGTGGCGGTGTACTCGACGTCCTGACCCGCATCCATTTTTCGTGCTTCGATACTGGGCTGACCGGCCGGCCGGAGATTTTCCGACATCACCGCTTCTTGGAAAGATTGGCTGATGACCTCTCCCAGCACCTCCTGACGCACACCCGCACCAAAGCGCTGTTTCATCACCTTGATCGGCACTTTACCGGGCCTAAAACCGGGGAGCCGCACGTTACGAGCGGCGTCTTGAAGCCGCTTGTCTACCGCCGAGTCAACGCGATCGGCGGGGACACCAACCGTCAG